>OJNS01001121.1_pt1 | contig 14582 bp, 10 predicted proteins | sample 1597911 | NCBI WGS metagenome assembly OJNS01 (sample SAMN01915214, study PRJEB22387) | human gut metagenome | isolation source: stool | host: Homo sapiens | place: USA
CTGCGGCAGATGCTCGCCGATGGAGCCGCTGGGGGTCCCGATGACCTCCGCGGCGATGCCTGACTTCCAACACAGGCCCAGAGCGACCATACAGCCCGACCGGAAAAAGGGTATCACCTGCGGGAGATAGATATACCGAATTCTTCGCCCCACCGGAATCAGGAACACCTCCGCCATCTCCAGCAGCTGCCGGTCTGCCGCCTCGATCCCGGCGAGTACATTGGTATAGATGATGGGCAACACCATCAAAAACGAGATAAGTGCCGCCAGACTGCGGGAGGAAAACAGAATCAGCACCAGAATGATGAAAGATGCAACTGGGATAGTCTTAACAGCCAGCACGACGGGAGCCAGTATATCCTTTACCTGATGAAAGCGGGCTGAGAGCATGGCCAGGAAAATACCAAGCCCGGCTGCGAGAAAAAAGCCTGTAGCGATCCGAAGCAGGGAAAAGCAGATGGACGCCCAGAAGTCTGTTGTGCCAGACAACTGAGCAACGCGCACCAGTACCTGCACAGGGGACACCAGCAGGGGCAGCAGGCTGTCCCGGTTTAGGATTACACTGCCCAGTTGCCAGATCGCCAACCAGAAGGCCGCCGCCCAGACCCGGATCGTCCGCGGATTTTTCATCAGCGGCTGAAGTAGAAGTCATCGCCGGGCAGAGCGCCGCCGATAGACCGGGGATTCTGCTCAAACAGAACGGCCAGATACCCTGACAGCTTCTCCTGCATCTCCTTGCCCTCAATAAAGGTGATGTTGCAGGCGGGCAGCGCCTTCTCCGCCACCTCAGCGGTCACGATCTCATATTGGCCAACCAGCTGGGCAGCCTCATCCGTATTGCTGTTGACATACTCCACAGAGGTTTTGTAGTGATCCAAGAACGCAGACACCGCATCCGGATTCTGCTCCACAAACTCGCGGCGGGCAACTACTACGCCGGTGATTAGTGCGGACGGGGTCTCATTGCCCTCCTGCAGAGCGTCCCACTCCTGAGTTAGATCGAGGGCGACACGGATTTGATCGCTCTTTGTCTGGGCCATAGTTACAAAAGGCTGGGGCAGCATGGCAATGGCGTTCTCCTGAGCCATCAGTGCGGACAGGCACTCGGCGTGCTCGGATTTCCACTCAATGGTGACATCGGCGGTGGGATCAATTCCGTTGGCACTCAGGATGTAATTCAACGCATACTCCGGCGTGGCACCCTTGCCGCTGGCATAGATGGTCTTACCTCGCAAGTCTTCCATGCTCTGGACAGTATTCCCGCTCTCTACGATGTAGAGAACGCCCAGAGTATTGATGGCCAGCACCTGAAAACCCGCGCTGTTGTTATTATACAGGACGGAGGACACATTGGCCGGTATGGCGGCGATATCCAGTTCCCCCTTGGCCAGCATGGGTGTAACCTCGTCAATGGCGGCGGCGATGCTGAAGGTATAGTTGTTATCGGTCAGCACGCCAGAGTCTACTTGATCCATGAACTGAACCATGCCCATGGCCGTGGGCCCCTTCAACGCCGCAACGCGGACGTTAACAGGATCAGCGGCTGGAACATCACCGGAGCCGCCGTCCTGGTTAGAGGAAGCACAGCCTGCGAAAAGCGCGGTGCAGAGCGTCAATACGCAAAAAAGAGAAAGCAATTTTTTCATTTGAAGGATCCTTTCTTATCTTAGAATTGGTTTATTTAGCTGACGAATAGAGAATCTGCTCCAGACCGTCAGAGTCTGTAATCACAAAGCCCTCGCTCTGGGCGGCGATTACTCCGGCCGCTTGCAGAGAGGACAGTTCCCGGAACAGAGTGGCCCGACTGACCCCAAGCTGTCGGGCCAAACCATCCCGGGAACAGGAACTTTTGACCTGACCGTCAGCCGACCTGTGTGCCAGGAGATAGGCGGCGATCTTACCGCAGCAGGTCTGCGTGGTGAGCTGTTCGATGCGCTTGATCAAAAACTGCAGCTTCGCATTACAGAGCGCGGCATACTGAAACGCCAGCTTCTGATCGGTTTCCATCCACCTCCGAAGCGTGACTTTGTCGATATAACAAATCACAGTATCCTCCCCGCAGCAGAGCACGGTTTCCAGATCACTGGCCGCGACCAGATTGTAGATTCCAAAGCACTCACCGGTATATAGGGAATTTAGCCAGCCATCCCGGCCATCCACCGCTACAGAGTAGACATCAATCCGCCCGGCCGCCACGGCGCCGACGGACGGAACCCCCTTGGGCGTGTCATGAACGACCTGCCCGGCCCGATACCGCGAGACAGTAAACGTTCCCTCCGGAACCGAGCAGCCCTGAAAAAGCGGCGATGCCGCCAGCATTTTGGCCACGATACAGTCAGCCAACAGATCACCTCCATGTGCGAGTTAGTCAAGTCTAACTCATGGGCATTTACTTTGGTTAGCCCAAGCTAACCACTCGTTTATTATATCTTTTCCGCAAAAGGAAGTCAATACAGGCTGAGTTATGCGAAAGTCTCAAATGAGACTGACAGTAAACGGCGCCTTGTGGTAAGATATGACTAACCTGTGTGTAGAAAGTGGGTAAAGCAATATGCGGAACATGATCCTGTTTTCCGGCTCTTCCGCCGTGGGGAAGACAACGGTTTTGAAATCGCTCCTGCCGATGATCCGACAGCGAGGCGGACGACCCGCTATATGTAAGATCGACTGCTTGGGGACGGATGACCACAGGGCCTATCGTGCTATAGGCTTGCCGTGTGTGGTGGGGCTGAGCGGGGACATCTGCCCGGATCATTTTCTGGTGTCCAACCTGCCGGAGCTTTGGAACTGGACAGAGCGTGTCAAGTGCGATCTGCTGTTTCTGGAGACGGCAGGGCTGTGCCACCGGTGTTCCCCCGCCACCCGGCGGACGGTGGCCGGCTGTGTGCTGGATTGCACCTCCAGCTGCCGCGCTCCGGAAAAGCTGGGCCCCATGTTGACGCAGGCGGACTTTGTTGTGCTAACGAAAATTGATATGGTCTCCCAGGCCGAACTGGAAATCGTGTCCTGGCAGGTGAAACGGCTCAATCCATCCGCAGCCCTTTTCCCGGTGGACGGACTGGCCGGCTACGGGACTGAGCTGTTGGCACAATGGATCATGGACCGTCCCGGTACAGAGGACTATGAGGGAGACATCCTACGCCACAGTATGCCCAGCGGTGTCTGCTCCTACTGCGTGGGCGAACAGCGAATTGGCAGCGCCTATCAGCAGGGGGTTGTCGGGAAGATCGACTTTGAGGAGGCGGTGCCATGAAGAATCTAACCATTTTGCGAGGTCACGGAAAAGGCGGAGTGCCAGAACCCTTCCAATCTATTGTGCTCTCGCGGGGAGAGTTATGGACAATTGTAGGAAATACCGGTTCCGGGAAAAGCCGTCTGATCAAGGACATTGAACAGCTATCGGACGGGGATTCGGTGACCGGACGCCATGTGCTGTTGGACGGTGCCGCCGTCCCTATAGACTGCCGCCAGCGAGAATCTACACGGCTGGTGGCGCATTTGGGGCAGAATATGCGGTTCGTGCTGGATACCACGGTGGAGGATTTCCTGACGCTCCATGCCCAGTGCCGGGAAAAGGCCATCTCTCCCGCTGCGGTATTGGAACTGGCAAACGACATCACGCCGGAGCCGGTGTTTGCCTCGCATAACCTCAATCAGCTCAGCGGCGGCCAGGCCAGGGCGTTGATGATCGCGGATATCGCGCTGGTCTGCGACAGTCCTGTGGTCCTAATCGACGAGATTGAAAATGCCGGTGTGGATAAGGAGAAGGCGTTCCTACACCTCAAAAACCAAGATAAACTGGTGCTGGTGGTCACACACGATCCCCATACCGCCTTGATGGCCCATAAGCGAATCGTGCTGCACGGCGGCGCAGTCACCGCAGTGGTGGAGCGTTCTCCCCAAGAAGCAGAACTGTATGGAGAACTAAGCCTTGCCTACCAGCAGCATCAAACCTATCAATCCCTGCTCAGGAAAGGAGCACACCTACTATGAGGACTGTTTTACTCTACTGGAACCATATCTGTGTTCTGCATAAGGGAGAAAAGCAATTCCTCGATCGACTGGCTGAGCGCCTGTCAAACGAGGACATTGACCTGCAAGTCCGCTATTTCGGGCTTGGATACCCGGAACATATGTCGGAATATCTGGCCAGACCGGATGCCATTCTCCCGGATCTGATCGTCTCCGCTGATCTGGAGGTCTTTGAAGATTCCCGCATTTATCGGAAGCTGGAGAAGGACCTCTATCCCGTTACCAAATGGTTCCCGCTCCGGGACGGCGGTGCGCTGGATGCGGTTAGGCGGGACAATCGGCTCCTGCCCTTCGTGTCCATCCCGCTGGTCTACTACACCCGGCAGCCGGACATATGTGAGCGCACCGCCCTCAAGGATTGGGACGGCCTGGCCTTTGGCGGCATCAACAACTCCGCCGCCAAAACGGTGGTTAAAGCAGTCTGGAATCGATGGGGGAAGGAGGCTGCCTGTGGCCTGCTGGAAAGAAGTAATATTGCGGATATGCCGATTGGCGCGTTTCAGGCGGTTCGTATGAGCCAGAGCCAGACGGCGCTGGTGCCATCTATCTACGCCCTCCGGGCGGATGGGCGGGAGGCTTTTCTTCGGATCCCGCAGGAGGGGCCTGTGCTGGTGCCATCATACTTCTGCGCCCGCACCTCCGTACCGGAACCAGCAGCCCGCCGGGTGGCAGAGAGCATTCTGTGTCCAGAGCTGTGCCAGTTTTATGTGGAGCAGGGGGACCTGATCCTCTACCCGGATTGTCTGGACATACATAGCCGGCAGGAAGGCGCGCGGTATATGGTTCCATCCACACGATGGCTCTCAGAAATTGATCCAGAACACTTCTGCGAGGTTTACTGCGGGCAGCTTCCCACAGCGAAGTGCCCGGTCCGGCATGGTGCCGAAATGTATGCTGATAGTACGCTCCTGTAGGGCTTTCACAGGCATCTGGCTCAGCTGGTGTTATGCTGTATTCACAGTTTTGTTTCCATGACTTGTAACTACGCTCTGCGTGTTGATGAAACGCTGGACGGCCGCTTGGCCAAGCGGCTCATTTGCTGTTTCCTGAGGTCAGGTGAGCAACGTTCCTTGAGCAGTGCCTTTTTCTGCTAATATGCAGACATCTCTGCTTGAAAATTCGGTTGCGAGTGCTTTTGCGTTATGGTAAAATAAGCATGCTAATCAACGTTTTTTGAGGTACGATATGGATGAGCACAATCGTATATTATGTGCTGACACAGTGAGGAGGGTTCGCGGTGAAACATACAAGAATCAAGATGATTTGTATTGTCATAGATCATAATATCGGAATTGCATTCGATAGTACATATCTAAAAAAGGATCACGGAGTGAAGTATGGCATATTTAGTGTTCGGCTTCATTTCAATAATAGTGCAGAAGGCAACGACTGACTTGAATGCATGAGATGTTATACCGAGAATGGTTCCTGAAGACACATTAGGGCGATGAGATTGAGGTGAAAATAAGTGGCTCAGAATGACAAGATCCAACTATTCGAGGACAAACGCATTCGTACCGCATGGGACGAAGAAAAGGAAGAATGGTACTTTTCCATTGTCGACGTCTGCGAGGTGTTGAGCGGCACAGATAATCCTCGCCGTTATTGGAGCGACCTCAAGAGGAAACTTAAATCTGAGGGCGCAGTCGAACTGTACGAAAAAATCGTACAGTTGAAAATGACTGCTCCCGATGGCAAAAAGCGCCTGACCGACGTAGCCGACACCGAGCAGATTCTCCGAATCATCCAGTCTATTCCCTCGCCCAAAGCGGAACCGTTCAAGCTGTGGTTGGCACAGGTTGGACGGGAGCGCATTGAAGAAACCATTGACCCAGAGTTGACCATCGAGCGAGCTCTGGAAACGTACCTCAAGAAAGGCTATACTCGTGAATGGATCAACCAGCGGTTGCAGGCTATCCAAGTCCGCAAGGAACTGACGGATGAATGGGATGCCCACGGTGTACAGAAGGGCGTGGAGTACGCAATACTTACCGATGAGATCTCCCGTGCATGGTCAGGGATGTCCACACGGCAATATAAAAACCTCAAGGGTCTGAAGAAAGAAAACCTCCGCGACAACATGACTACGCTGGAACTGGTGCTGAATATGCTGGCGGAGGCGACCACCACGGAGATATCCAAGCAGAAAGCTCCGGAGACATTTTCGGAAAACATTGATGTGGCGCGTGCCGGAGGAAAAGTGGCCGGTGATGCACGGAAAGCCATTGAAAGCCAAACCGGTGTCCCCGTTATTACCTCCAAGAATGCTGCCCAGCTCAATCAGGTCGTGACAGATCTGCTGGAAGGAGCTACTACGTCACCGGAGAAACAAGACAAAAAGCGCTGATTCACAGACAACAAAAGTAGTGGGTAGCCACAAAAGAGGAAGATACCAAAAGGTATCTTCCTCTTTTGCTGTTTTGCCGCCGGGGAGTCGAGGTTTATACCCCCTTGCGGGGTAAATCCCCGACGAGGCGCCAAGTGAACAGACAGCTTTAGATGCCACGCGGTTTTCACCGCATGGCATCTAGCCTTTCCCGGGTTTTCCACGCCCCTTTTTCAACGGTTTCAAGCATGGATGTCAGAGCCGTCTGAGAGGGGTTCAACGTGATTTGAACCCCTCTTTTTCTGCTTTCTGGCGAAATAATCGGATGCAGCCCCCTTTTGTACGAGGAACACACGGGATTTTTGGGTGGAGGGAGGCTGTGGCGGAAGATTCCGGTTGCGTGGGGGAGGGAAATCCGGTATGATAGAGAAAACGCGAAAAGAAGAACCGCCATGATCGAAGAAATGCTGGCATATAACCGCGAGTTTGTCCGCTCCAAGGGTTATGAAAAGTTCCAGACCAGCAAGTACCCCGACAAGAAGATCGCCATTCTCACCTGCATGGACACGCGGCTGGTGGAGCTGCTGCCGGCGGCGTTGGGCATACGCAACGGCGACACGAAGCTCATCAAGAACGCCGGTGGCATGATCACCGGACCCTTTGACAGCGCGGTGCGGAGCCTGCTGGTGGGTATCGTGGAGCTGGGCGTGGAGGAGGTCATGGTCATCGGGCACAACGACTGCGGCGTGGCGCATATCAACGCCGATATGATGATCCGCCACCTCATCCAGCGGGGGATCTCCCAAGACCACATTGACATGATGCGCTACTGCGGCGTCGATTTCGAGGCGTGGCTGCGGGGGTTCGACTGCGTGGAGAAGTCCGTGGCGGAGACGGTGGAGCTGCTGCGGAACCACCCGCTTATGCCCGCCGACGTGACCATCCGCGGCTACGTCATCAACACGGAGACCGGAGAGCTGACGCCGCAGGAGTGAGGGGACTTCGCGGCGGGCAGAGGCTGAAAAAATCACCGCTTGGGAAACGGCGGTGGCTTAGGAAAACATTGAAGCAAGGAACGGTGTAGCTTAACGGCTATGCCGTTCTTTGCTCTTTTTTACTTGTGTTACGGGTATTTTCGATTGCCCGTGTGAAGTCAGTCGCTCTGCCGTTCAGCGCCCCACGGGGCGAAAATCAGGCAGAATCTGGAAATTGTCAAAAAAGGGACGGTTCGGGACTGACCCGAACCGTCCCTCTACTCAAGGTTTGGTATTGCGCGTTATTGCTTTATGCCTTGCGGCACTTCTTGCTGACCACAGCGGTACCCATCAGGGAGCTGACGGCCATCACCGCATACAGCGCGATACCAGCGTCCGCCGTCTTGGGGGTGCCATCCGCCTTGATGGTGAACGTGCCCGTGCTCACATGGGTGGCACTCTCGATCTTAATTGTATACGTACCGGCTTTCAGGGTGGCCAGATACGCATCGGTCAGCGTTACGATGCTGCCGCTGCCATTGCTGCTGATGGTGTAGTACTTGCTGTCCAGCTTCTTGCCGTTAACAGTCACCCTGGTGATGCTGTCGGCGGGCAGGTCGGTGGTGAAGGACATCCCGGAGGTGTAGGAGCTGCCGGAGCCGGAGCTGCTGGGCGTTGTCCAGCTGATGGCATATATGGCACCATCCTCCAGTTCCAGCTTCAGGCCGGCTGCCATCTTTACAACGTTTCTACTGTCGATCGTTTCGATCGTACCGTCGGCATTCAGCTTCTTTACTGTAAAATTCTTGCGGCTGTCAGCACCCTGAGCATAGGGCAACACTGTCATCGCCTTGGTCGCACTGCCGCTGGTGGTCACTTGAGCCGTGATCATCGTGCTATTGGTACCAGTGACACCCATAGCCTTTTTCACATTACCGAGAATAATCTCCTCATCAGTGGTTACTTCGCCCTTGCTGTCCTTGTTGTACTTGGTCTTGCCGGTTTCGTTCAACTTTCCTGCCACATTTTCCTTCGTTGTATCAGGAGCAGTCACTGTCGCGCCGCTGTCATCCACCACCACAGGCGCAGCAGCCTGGGCGATAGTGAATTTCACACTCGTGCTGCCGGTATAGTTGCCCTTGCCGGTGATGGTCACGTTTGCGGTACCGGCATCAATGTTGTTGGCGTATGCCACGCTATAATCCGCATCCGTCAGCACAACTGTACCGTCCTTTACGGTGACGGTCGGCGTGATGGTGCGACCAGTAAATTCTTGCTCGCCGATATTCTCCACGGTCGCCTTGCTGATGGCCTTGGGCACGATGGTGAAGTTGCGAGTTGCCGTTGCAGCAGCATAGTTCGCACTCTCCGCCACGGTCGCCTTCACTGTGTAGGTGCCCGCATTGGTGGGAACGACGTTAGTATAGGTCTCATCAGCTGCATCGGCAGCCTTATACTGATAGGTCACATTGGCATTGCCCAGATTGCCGGAGACAGTGGGTGTCTTGGCTGTATCGCCGTACGTCCAGCCGATCAAAGACACGGACACACCAGAAAGTGCCGCCTTGGTGATGGTGAAGGTCGCGGTGCCGCTGACAACGTAGTTACCACCGGCTCTGTCACTCACGGTCACGGTGGCCGTGCCCACATTGATGTTGTCGGTGTACACCACGGTATACTCACTGGCAGGAATGACAGTCGTACCGTCCTTCACTGTCACAGAGGGCTGGAACGCTCTGCCAGTATAGGCATAGCTGGTCTGGGAAAGCGTGACTGCTACGTTGGTGACGGTCTTGGGTGCAATAGTGAAGGATCCGGTTGCTGTTGCCGCCTTGTAGTTCGCGCTCTCCGCCACGGTCGCCTTCACTGTGTAGGTACCCGCATTGGTGGGAACCGTGCTGGTGTAGGTGCTGGCGTTATCGGCTTTGTACTGGTATGTGACATTGCCGCCGCCCAGATTGCCGGAGACGGTGGGTGTCTTGGCGGTATCGCCGTACGTCCAGCCTTTCAGAGACACGGTCACACCGGAAAGCTCCGCCTTGGTGATGGTAAAGGTGGCGGTGCCGCTGACAACGTAGTTGCCGCCATCCTGATCCTTCACCGTCACAGTTGCCTTACCTGCATTAGTATTGTTGCCACACGTCACAGTGTACTCACTGGTAGGAATGACAGTCGTACCATCCTTCACTGTCACAGTCGTCGGCATAATAGCCTCGCCCGTGTAAGTGTAGGAAGTCGGTTCAACGCTCACAGCGGCGGTAACCGTCTTGGGTGCAATGGTCACAGTAAAGCTCTGCTCGGAGGAGTCGCTGTGGGTGGTGTTGTTGCCCTTGACCTTGTAGTATACGGTGTAGCTGCCGGCGTTGGTGGCCTTGGGCAGTTCCGCATTGTAAGAACCGCCATCCAGCTTATACTGCAGCGTGCCGCCGGTGATGCCGCTGCCGGCATTGACCAGCACCTGCTCCGTGCCATTGAAGGTCAGGCCGGTCTTGGCGGCGGGTGCAGTTGTGATCGTTGCGGCAGGCAGATTTACAACCGTAAAATGCAGCTTACCGGTGATGATACCGGTGTAGTTGCCGTCTGCGGTATAGGTGTATCCGATGTCACCCGTGTCACCCAGATGCAGCGTCTTCAGCTTTTTCACGATAGCGTCATAACTGGTCGCGCCATCATAGCTGTAAGTCAGCGTTCCCGTCACATCACCGAAAGTCGGTGCATCAAAGGTGCCCTTGTCCACCACGACCTGAATGTCGGTCGCATCGCGTTGGGCAGTCACATCTTTCTGCTTAATGGTAAAGGTCTTGCTCACGGAGTCGGAGTAATTGCCCTTACCGGTCAAGGTCACGGTGGCTGTGCCAGCATTAAGGTTATTCTGGTACTTCACTGTATAGTCCGTGTCTTTGGACAGCGCAGTCTCGCCATCTTTCACTGTCAGTTTCGGAACAATGGGGCTGCCGGTATAAGTCTGGGCAGCGATATCCTGTACCATGCTGGCGGTCAGAGCTTTAGCGGTGATGTTGAACTTTGTCTCAACAGACCCCGTGTAGTTGCCCGTACCGGTCACGGTCGCGGTGGCTGTACCCACATTGGTATTGTCTTTATAGGTCACCGTGTAATCGGTTCCAGCGGTCAGGGTCTTTCTTCCGTCCTTCACGGTAACAGTCGGCTCGATGGTGCTGCCGGTGTAGGGCTGGGACGCGATACTCTGTACCATATTGGCAGTCAGAGCCTTGGGTTTTACAGTAATTTTCTGCTTAGCGGTTTTGGTGACATTACCCTCGGTATAGCTGATTGTGACCTCTTTGTTCTTTACAGTCAGGGGATCAACCGGGGTAAACTGGAAGTGGGTAGGCTGCACATCTTTAGTGCTACCATCATCGTACGCAGCAGTGATCACCATTCCCGCCTTGTTGAACTGCTCACCCGCGGTGTAAGTCGTATGCGGGCAGGTCTTAATGGTAATGCCGGTCAAGGTCTTCTCGGCCGTGGCGGGGAAGGTCTTGGTCAGCGTGAGATGCGTCGCATCGGTTCTGACAACTTTGTAGCCCTCAGTCGTGGTTGTGTTGTTCAGCGCTTCCGCAAAATTCTCACCATCTCTTGCGGTCACAGTCAGTTTTGCCGTGTAAATCTGCTTCGCCGCAGCCTTGCCAGTCACCGCGGTGCCGGTTGCAGACGTGCCCTTGAACCACTCGACCTCGGTAACAGTGTAAGCGTCCGCATTACCGGTCGTACCAGTAGTAGCCAAATCCTCCCCCTTTACAGGCGCTTTCACGGTAGCGGAGACAGTAGTCAGGGGCGCTTTGAGGATGACAATCTCTTGCTTACCAAGACTAACATCAAAAGGATTATCGTCTTCATCACTGATTGCCAAATCGTCATCATTCTTAAATGTGACGATCCTTTTCCCAAAAGAGGCTGTATCCTTGACCTTAAAAGTAACCTCCAGCAGTTTGAAGGGTGCACTTTTCGTACCTGCATAAAACCCAAATGTACCCGTCTTACTCGTATACGTTGCATTCTCCGGAAGTCCATCTGCAATCGTATGAGACACATACTCGAAGTCATCAGGCACTTCAATGTTGAAACCAACAGCCATCGCCTTCCTTTGGGTAGTACCCTCCAAGGAGATTGTAAAGGTTATATTTTCCCCAGCCTGCACTGTTGTCTTTGATGCTGTTGCTTTCAATGACACTTTTTCTGCTGCAAAAGCAGTTGTAAAGCACATAGAACACAACATCGCAAGGGCAAGTATAGTCGAAACAATTCTCTTCATCCGAATCATCCTCTCAAAGTGTCGTAATTTGCTTTGTCACAAATTTAAATAACCGATTGACATCTGTAATATTCACTTTCCCATCTCCCGTAACATCCGCAGCTGCCAACTGTGCCTCAGTCAAGGAGATTTCTTTTCTCGTCGTATACCGAAACAACCTGTTCACATCGGTCATATTGACCTTCCCGTCTTCATTCACATCACCCAACACATACGCGGGCTTCTCGATGACGACACTCTTGACGATAGCGTCGCTGAGGTATCCATTCGTGCCGTCTTTGCCGTCCGTGCTTTCGTCTACCTTAAACCACCCTTCACCGGCGACCTTGGCCTTGAACGTCACCGTCACGATGTCCTTCGCCGGATATTTGGTTTCCACAGTTTTAGCAACGCTTATGCCCACCGTGCCGCTGGCGTTGGCCTCATCGACAGTGGGCTTTACCTTCACCACCGCACCGCTGGTAAGATTCGTATAGCCCTCGTTCTCAGTGATGCTTACGACCTCCAGAACGTCCTTATTGAACCGTATCTGCGCGATAAAGCTGATGATGCTCATGCTCTTATTGGTCAGTGTGGCGGTGAACGTGTCGCCCACCTTGACCTTGTCCGCGCTCAGCGCCAGAGACAGGTTCGGCTGCGGCCGCGCGCTCTCGGGCTTCACCGTCACCGTGGCGCCCGCCACCGTGCTGGTGAACCTCTGGGTCACCTTGTCCGGTGCGTCGCCGTTGCCGGCCACCACGCCGGTCATGGACAGCGTGTAGTCGTCCACGCCGTTGACCTTGCCCATGATGGTCATGACCTCGGTCTTAGTGGTGATGCCTTTGCCCTCATCCGTGCCCGCAGCGCCGAAATAGCGGCTGCCGGGCGTGTACTCGAACCGACTATACATGCCGTCCACATTGGTCGTGCTCTTGATAAGCGTGTCCGTGTTCATGTAGCCGTAGCTGAACGATGAATTCTCCGCCAGCTCCGTGGCCAGCGTCAGGTTTGCCGACGGCACCAGCGTAAACTGGAACGCCCGGATGGGCACGTTGTCCACGCTCTCCGCATAGATGTGGAACTTGACGATCTGCTCTCCCTCGCCATAGAGGGTCGTCTTGTCCGCCTCTATGGTAAAGGCGACGGTCTTGTCTTTCAGCGTGCCGTTGCCTTCGAATATGGTGTCCTCTGCGGAAACGGGCACCACCAGGCTCAGCAGCATCACCAGTGACAAAACCAGTGACAGTACTTTTTTCATGCAACTCCTCCTTACTCTCCTATGTGTACTGTTATAAACACTCATTTACTGTGCCCTTCCCTGCGGAACAGCCGTCCCAGCCCGCCGGGTATAGCCAGCTGGCACACAGCGCACGCTGCCGCCAGCGCGCCCAGCGCGATGGCCGCGAGCTTCGTACCGGCGCCGCCCGTCTGCACCGTATCCGGCACAGGCGCGTCTGCCGCGCCGGGCGCCGGGCTGATGACCACCTGCAGGTCGTCCGCCGCCGCAGGCAAATTCCCCTGCGGCACGTCCGGCTTGTCGGTCACATCCGGCGTTTCGCCGGATGCGGTGCCGCCGGTTTCCGGCTTCTCCGTGTCGCCGGAGCTGCCGGAGGTACCCGTGCCGCCGGTTCCCTTCACCGTCACCGGCGTGCTGTCCACCTTGGGCGTATAGGTCGCGCCGGAGCCGTCAGGCGCAGCCACAAATTCCGCGTCCAGCGTGAAGGTTCCGGTGCTGTCCGCCGGGATCGTGGCGGTGATGGTCAGGATCTCCGCGCTGGCCGTCATGCGGTTGCCCTCCGTGGAGCCGACAGCAGCGAAAAAGCAGCTGCCCGGCGTGTACTCATACGTCCGGAACACACCCTTGCCGGTGGTCACATCGTATGGCAGGTCGTTGACCGCGTAGGTGATGACCGCTTCGCCGTTTTCCTTGAAGCGCTCCGGCAGCGTCATGCCACCGGACGGCTTCAGCCGGAAGCTGAACACGCCCAGCTCCCTGCCCTCCGGCGGCGTCACCGTTATGGTGAATTTCACCTGCACAGCGCTGCCGTTGGCCGTCACCTCGGTCTTGTCCGGTGTGATGGTCAGCGTGGCCGTATCCTCCGCCCACGCCGTGGCCACAGTGCCCAGCAGCAGTATCACGCTCAGAATGGCGCAAACCAGCTTGCGCACACACATCCCCCTTTCTTTCTCACATCATATCCCATTGCGGCGGCTGTGTCAACCGCAACTGCCGCAAATGCGTCAACAGCGGCGCAAAATGTACCGCTAAACGCCAATTGATTCATCCAAGTTATGAGGCAAGGCTCTGCGCCATGGCCGTCAGGTCGGCGGCGCTGATGATGCCGTCTTTGTTCACGTCGATGGCGGCGGACTCGTCCGTGGTGATGCCCGCCGCGTAGCGCGCCAGCGCTATCAGCTGATTCAGGGAGAAGGTCAGCGGTGAATACTTGGTCGCGGACAGAACAAGTTCCTTGTCGTACAGCGCCAGCGTCTCGTTGTCGTAAAAATACACCGTCGTCGTGTTACCGGTCAGGTCGGCGATATAGCCCGAATCCACGCCGCCGCGAACGCCGCACAGGAACAGCTGATCCGGTGCGCCGATGGTGCCGCTGTCGCAGTTTGTGATATCCGTCAGGTAGTTCACGCCGCCGATGGACACGATATTCCACATGTGGTCGCCGCCGTCCATGGTGCCCGTTACCAGATAGCAGGCCGCCTCCGGGTCGCTGCCCGTCCACGTCAGGTCGCACAGGTACTTGAACGCCTTGGAATAGCCCTCGCACACCACGTTGGTGTCGGGATTGCCGTCGAATACATAGATCAGCTGCCACGGGTCGCCGTAGGGGTAGCCGTTATTTTTATCCGCTGCGGCGTAGTTATAGGAAACGGCGTTCTTGATGTATTCCGCGTAGGCCACCAGCTTGCTATAGGTGCCCTTGCCCTGGTTCTCCGCCACCACTTCGGCGGCTTTGGCCGCCGCTGAGATCGGAAGAGCGTC
>OJNS01001133.1_pt1 | contig 14466 bp, 12 predicted proteins | sample 1597911 | NCBI WGS metagenome assembly OJNS01 (sample SAMN01915214, study PRJEB22387) | human gut metagenome | isolation source: stool | host: Homo sapiens | place: USA
ACCAAGTCCTTTTGCACAGCGACCAAGGTGTCCAGTACTCATCCGCAGGTTATTGCAACCTACTTAAAAAATACAATGTAATCCAAAGTATGTCAAGAGCTGGAACCCCTCACGACAACGCAGTTATGGAAAGCTTTTGGGGGCGGTTCAAGGACACGCTGCGCAAGCACTTCCGTTACTGGGAGAGTGATGATCTGAGATCTACCATTGAACAGGCGATCTACTATTTCAACAACGAGCGACCTGTCCGCAAACTAAAAGGAAAACCACCAGTCCTGTACAGAACAGAACTGGTGGCTTGAGAATTTTTGTGTCTACTAACTATTGACTACTTCAGCAACGCAGCGGGTGGTCGTTTATCTGCTGGATCTCAGCAGAGCATCGGTTTTTAATGTCACACCCATCATGTCCCTATGGGCTTCACGGGTGTCCCGGCAGAGCGGCGAGAGAAACGTCAGCGCGTTCCGAATCCGGCTCAGGTCTGACGCAGAGAGGGTGTTCTCATGCAGATGACGCAGTACCCGGCGATAGGATTCGCGGAGCTTTGCGTCCACGGACGGCTGAAAGAAATAGTTTGAAATCAGGCCGCCAATCAATGCGGCTTCATTTTCGGTGTACTGCATGGTGATTGCCCTCCTCTGCAATGTTCAAACAACAAACGCTGGCATCATACCACAAGATGCAGTATCGGTCTATTCGCAAACTGACGAAATATTGAATCGCAAATCTACATACAAAATGAAGCGGCGTTTCGCTCTCTCCTGAAAAGAGGGTTGAAACGCCGCTTTTTTCTTTTCTTAAATTTGAAACCTGAGACGAAGGAGGTCACAAAAATGTCTGTATTCCGTGTCGAGAAAAACAAAGGTTACACGGTTATGTCCAACCACCATCTCCGCAACCATACGCTGTCTCTCAAGGCAAAGGGTCTGCTCTCGCAGATGCTGTCGCTGCCGGACGATTGGGATTACACGCTGCAGGGGCTTGCACAGATCAACAAAGAGAGCATCGACGCCATCCGCGAAGCTGTGCGCGAATTGGAGCGTGCCGGTTACATCGAACGAAGCCGAGAGCGCGATGAGCGTGGCTGTCTGCGTGGAACTGTCTACATGATCTATGAGCGGCCGCACGCGGTGCCACCACTGGGAAAACCTGCGCAGGCAAAGCCTGCGTTGGATCATCCAACGTTGGAAAAGCCTATGTTGGAGAAACCTGCGTTGGATAATCCAACGCAATTAATTACTAAGAGAAAAACGAAATACAGATCAATCAATTACCGATTCGATTCCTTTCACTTCCGGTTTTCCGTACGCTCCCGCGCAGAAGCGAATGGAAACGAAGGGATCGTTTGAAAGCTGTCGGGCATTGATTCTGGAGAACATCGGCTATGACGTTCTGGCAAGCGATCCGCACGTTGACCGCGAGCAGCTTGACGAGATCGTCAATCTGCTACAGGAGACGGTTTGCAGCACCCGCAGCCGAATCCGCATTGCAGGCAGGCAACGACTACCCAGCCGAGGTCGTGCGGTCAAAGCTGCTGAAGCTGAGCAGTGAGCATATCCGCTTTGTCATGGACTGCCTGAAGCAGAATACAACACGGATTCGCAACATCCGGCAATATCTGCTGTCGATGCTGTTCAACGCACCAAGCACGATGAACAGCTATTACACCGCTTTGGTTGCGCACGATATGGCAACAGCGTAAACATTACCAGTTCCATTTTAACAATATTTTGCGGCATCATATTGCGTTATTGTACGTTCATCACATATTGCCGTAGAAATATCGAACAAAGCTAGGCATATGCCTTTTTGATAAACAGTACTTCGATAAATAATCCCGCCAAATCCATTTCTTTGGAAGAAATCGCACAACACATGAAACGGACGATATTGATGCCATAGCGTTTCTGGTTTTGCCTTATCTACAGGCGCAAACATTTCAGAATGCTTCCAAACATTAAACATAGATTGCAAAAACCAATATTGAATAGCTTGTTGGTCAACCCTACTTATTGATGGGTTATAGTCAGGAAATATCAATATATGATCTTCCCATATTGAATTGAATTGTTTGCCCTGTGCGTACATACATCTCCGAGAAAAAGATGCGTTCGTATGGAGTAGTTTTGTTTTTGGAATCATAAACAAAGGCAAATCGAATTAATCGTTTAGAATCAACCATTATGCACATTAATTAACAGTAAATTAGCAAAATACCATCTGGTTAAAATTATGGTTTAAAGGTAGTATAAAATGCGAAATAGGTCAATAGAGAGCAAGCCCGTGGCAACGAGTGTATAGAATATGATGGCAAAAGTTTGTATACTGTAATTGTATTAAGCAATAATACAACACAAACTTTAGGAGGGCATGATAATGAAAAAATTACTCGCATTGTTCCTGGCGTGCCTGATGGTACTGTCTCTGGTTGCCTGTGGCACCGAGCCTGCCGAAAAGCCTGCTGACGATGGCGCAGCAAATGCACCTGTCGAGACCAAGGCACCTGATGCACCCGCAACACCTGATGCAGAACCGATTGTCATTCACTATTGGTCCATGTGGTCCGAAAACGAGACCCAGGCCGGAGTGATCAAGGACGCTATTGCACGGTTCGAAACCGCAAACCCTGGTTACAAGGTTGAAGTCAACTGGGCAGGCCGTGAGGTTCAGGACATTATGCGTACCAGCGTTGAAGCCGGTACTGTTATTGATGTGCTTGAGTCTTCCGGTATTCCCGATCGTATGGGTGAAGAGTTCTGCATGAACATCACTGAGTACGTGGAAGCAACTACTCTGGATGAGATCATCACCGAAGGCATGGCTGCGTATGTTAAGCGTCTGGCAAGTGATGGCGAATCCTGGTACTACATTCCTTCTCAGCCCTTCGTTGGCGCAGTGTTCTACAACAAGGCTATCTTTGCCGAAGCTGGTATCGACAAGCTGCCCGCTACCTGGGACGAGTTCATGGATTGCTGCCAGAAGATCGTCGACGCAGGTTACGCACCCATGACCATTGACGATGCTTATCTGCCCCTGCTGTACACCGCTTACCTGGGCGAAATGCTGGGTGTTGACGGCATCACCGAACTGATGAGCACCACCGGTACTGACCTGTGGAATGATCCTGCTGTTCTGCAGATGGCAAAGGATTACGAAGAAATGAACGCAAAGGGCTACTTCACTGAAGGCACCGGCTCCTTCGTATTCCCCACCGCCCAGAACACCGAATTTGCTCTGGGTACCACCGCTATGTACTACAATGGTTCCTGGCTGCCCAATGAGGTCGCTTCCATTGCTGGCGAGGACTTCCAGTGGGGTTGCATGTTCTTCCCCGGCCCTGACGGCGCTAAGGAACCCTACACCACTTACATGACCGGTGTTCAGTATTATGCAGTTCCCACTACCGCTGCAAATCCTGAAGCAGCTGTGAAGCTGATTGAAGAGTTAACCTCTGTGGAGACTCAGACTGATCTGGTTGAGAAGTGCCAGTGCCTCCCCGTCATCGGCGGCATTCCTCTGCCTGAAAACCTGGCAGACTGCAGCAAGATTATGGAAGAAGCAACCAATGCTGTTAGCTGGGCATATGCTAAAGTTATTGACAGTGATATTCAGGGTATTGTGAATGCTTCTTTTGCAAAGCTGCTCTCCGGTGACATTACCGCAGAAGAGTTTGTGGCAGAAGTCCAGGCTCAGCTTGGCTAATCACAGTATTTAGACTTAGAAATGGGGCCTTATGGCCCCATTTCGTAAATTTACAGATTGAGGATAACGCCTATGAAAAAACGCGATCGGTTGTTTGTAGCCACCAATCTTGGACCGGCTGTTATATGTTTTTTGGCGATTTTCGCCTACCCGCTGTTACGAACCATCTTGATGAGTTTCTACAAAATTCCGGCAATCAGTAGCCCCATGTCTAAATGGGAATTTGTTGGTTTTGCAAACTATTCATCGATGTTTACGAACAGCCTTTTTTTAACTTCTCTTAAAAATATTTCCTGGATTTGGTTGGTTGGCGGCGTGCTGACCCTTGGCCTGGCACTAATGTATGCGGTTATTATTGCTTCTGGTGTAAAGGGTAAGAGTTTTTGGCGTTCTGCGATTTATCTTCCTAACACGGTCAATGCGGTGGCATTATCCACCATGTGGACCCAGTATGTGTTTAATATCAAGTACGGCTTGTCGAAAACCCTGTTTACTTCCTTGGGCTTGACGGCTTTGGCAAAGATTAACTGGACTAGTCCAACGTATCTGTTTTGGGGCATGCTGATTTCCTATGCTCTGGGTTCTTTGGGATATTTTATGTTAATTTTTTTAGCTGGCATTGAACGTATCCCCAAAGATATTTACGAAAGCGCTACTTTGGACGGTGCAAATGCATGGACGCGTTTTTGGCAGCTGACATTTCCTTTGATTCGGGATGTAACCCGTACTGCAGTCACACTTTGGACCATCGGCGCAGTGAACTTCTTTACATGGGCAAAAATGTTCTCTGCACAAATTTCGGCAACTACTGTAACTCCTGTTTATTATCTGTACGATCAGATATTTGGTGCTGGCAATAAAGCCGGCGTAGGCGGTGCGAATACAGATGTTGGCGGCGGTGCAGCAATCGGCGTGACCATTGCCGTGATCGTTCTGGTGGCTTATTTTATTCTGAATCACCTGATGAAGAAGGAGGCGTATGAATATTGAAGACCCGTCGTACGATCACAATTAGAAAGTCAATTGGCTTACTGCGCTACATCCCTCTTGTATTGTGGGTGGCATTTTGGTGTGCTGCGCTTGGTTGGATCATCGCAGCTTCCTTCAGCACAACAAGAGAAATCTTTTCGAACAGCGTACTTGCAAGCGGTTTCCATCTGGAAAATTACACAGATGCATGGAAATATAACAATGTTTCTACTTACTTCAAGAATAGTTTGATGGTGACAGGTATTTCTTGCGTTCTGGTTTTACTGATTGCTTGTCCTGCCTCCTATGTTCTTGCAAAAAAGAAATTTTTTGGCGAGCGACTCATCATGAATTCTACTGTTACCGCTATGAGCATCCCACAGGTTATGCTGATTATTCCGATTTATATCTGGTTCATTAAGGCAAAGCTCGTTGGACATTTAATTACGCTGATCATCCTGTATACCACATTGAATGTTCCGTATACGGTATTCTATATGACTGCATTTTTCTCCACGATTCCCAGTGCGTTTACTGAAGCAGCCATGATCGATGGGTGTACAGAAAGAAAGGCGCTCTGGAAAATCATCATGCCCATGGCCACACCCGGTGTTATTACTGTGACGATTTTCAATTTCATGGGTATCTGGAATGAATATTTTATTGCGCTAATTTTCGCCAACGGAAACGATAAAATACGAACACTTTCCATGGGCCTGCAGAACATGATCACCTCTATGACATACACAGGAAATTGGGCTGGCTTGTTCGCGTCTATTATGATTGTGTTCCTGCCAACCTTTATTCTGTATCTGTTCCTGTCAGAAAAAATTGTGGCAGGTGTTACAGGAGGCGGTGTCAAAGGTTAAGGCCAGCTTGACTCAGGAGGAATATAATGCAACAACTATTTTCAAAGTCATCTGACTGGATATGGATGGATAATGCGCCGGATGTAAACTGTTATGTAGAGTTTTTCGATACCTTTGAAACAGTATCCAGTGAAAAAATAGAGCTTCTGATCAGCGTGGAAGGACAATATGCCGCATTCCTTAACGGGCAGTATCTGCCTTCCACGCAGTATCCGGATTATCCGTTTTATAAAGCTGTGCAGAAAGTGGTGTTGAAAAACGCAAGCACAAATTTGCGAAATGAACTGGTAATTCAGACACTTTACTGCGGCGTTGATTCTCACACTACCAGACGAGAAACACCGGGCCTCCGCTTTGAGGTCTGGCAGGGGGGCAAACTTCTGTGCACAAGCGGTAAGTTAACCCGGGCGAGAATGATGAGTTGCTATCAAAGCGGTCCTATGAAGAATATCACCCCTCAGTTAGGTGCCGGATTTGTTTATAAAAAACATAGAGAAAATGAGTGGAATAATTCAGTTGTCGTAAATAAGGAATGTATGTTTGTGTCAAGACCGGTAAACGAATTGGTGCTTGGAGACGAACAGAATGCCCAGCTCGTAACCCATGGAATATTTACGGCGCATGACAGCGGCCTGCAGCAGTATGCATCATTAGCTTTTAGGGAGACATCTGCCCTAATCGAAGAACTGCCTCAGCCAACGAATGGCAATGCAATCTATTTTCCGTCCGACCAGGGTCTTCGCATCAGCAGCAGCGAAGGCGACGGAATCTATTTGGTGATGGATATGGGACTGGAAACCACCGGATATCTGGATTTGGATATTGTATGCCCAGAGGCAACCCGTGTGGATATCGGTTTTGGAGAACATCTGGAGGACATGCGTGTTCGGACGGACGTAGGCGGAAGACACTTTACCTTTCAATGGGAAGCACCTGCAGAGCGATGCAGGTTCACACACTACTTCCATCGAGTGGGGGCGCGTTATCTTCAGCTGTTCATTTATGGACATGAGGCCATTGTGTATTCCGCAGGAATCCGCCCTCTGAACTATCCCTTCTCAGAAGAAAGTGCATTTCATTGCAGCGACCATCTGCACAATCGAATTTATGAAACAGCAAAGCATACACTTCGCTGTTGTGTACACCAGCATTATGAAGACTCCCCATGGCGAGAACAGTCATTGTATGCTTTTGATTCACGAAGCCAGATGCTCTTTGGCTACTATGCATTTGGCGAGATGGAACAGCCTAAAGCCAGTTTGAAACTTTTGGCGCTATCTCAGAGAGAAGACGGCCTTTTGGAATTGTGTGCTCCGGGCCGGACCCCTGTGACCATCCCATCCTTTTCTCTCATGTTTATTGTTGCATTGGAGGAGTACTGTAGGTACAGCGGAGATGTTGCATTTGGCAAAGAGTTGCTGCCGACTGCGCAAAAAATTCTTGATGCGGTTCAAAACCATGTGCGAGACGGCCTCGTTTGGAACTTTCAAGAGTCCTGCTACTGGAATTTCTATGAATGGACCCCGTTGCTGGACGCAGAACCGATTTTCCGGGAGGAGACGCTTTCTCTGTCAGCGGAAGCACCGCTGCAGCTGCTGTACATTCTTGCAATGCAGAGAATGTGTAAAATCCATACATATCTCGACATAGAAACGGATGAGATTGAGGAAAAAATCAGAGTTCTGCAGAAAGGAATGGAGCAATTCTGGAACCTAGAAGCGGGAGCATATGCGTCATTTATCAGAAATCAACAGCAGGTGCAATATTCAGAACTAGTACAGGCCCTTGCTCTGTGCACTGGAATTGTGCCGATTGAAAGGCAAAAGGCTTTGCGAGAAAGAATCTACAAGGGTAAACTCGTGCATGCCAGTTTAGCAACCAGCATTTTTGTGTATGAGGCACTGCTTCAAGAACCTGAAACATATGGAACATCGGTATTCGATGAGGTCGCTGAGCGATGGGGAAAGATGCTCTATAACGGAGCAACCACCTTCTGGGAGACTGATAATGGAGCGGAGGATTTTGAACGCGCCGGAAGTTTGTGCCATGCATGGAGCTGTATTCCTATCTATTTGTATGGCGCTTACGCATTGGGCATCAAACCTATAGCACCCGGAGTGTGGGAACAAACAGACACCGTTCCATGCGGAATCCATAACGCAGAAGGCAGATTCTGTACACCCAGTGGTATCATAGAAGTACATGGAAACTAGACAGCACAGCAGCAGATTGGCTTTAATTGAGCATTTCTGCTGTTTGCTTGGCAGTATGGGAATTGCAGGATTGCCTCAATACTGGTATAGTTAAAGAAGAGAAAGGGAGATGTCAAAATGAAGTTGGAAGCAGCAAGCTGGATCTGTCCTAAAGAAGATATGGGTAGTGTCTGTCCTGTATTTTGGAAAGAGTTTTCCTGCCCGAAGCCGGTGATCAAGGCGGAAATGTGGCTCACTGCATTGGGCGTATATGAGGCAAGATTGAATGGACAGAGAGTCGGAGACTATGTGCTAGCTCCCGGATGGACCGCCTACGAAAAGCGCCTGCAGTATCAGCAATATGATATAACGAAATTGCTTCAGGAAAATAACTCAATAACCGTTACTGTAGGAAGAGGCTGGATGCGCTCCCGTATTGGATCGGGAGATATAGAAGGTCGAATGAGACAGCCCTGCGGCATTTTGGGCGCAATCCATATTCTGTATTATGATGGATCAGAAGATATTCTGCACACGGACAGCTCTTGGGTTTGCGCGGAAAGCGGAACCAGATTCAGTGAAATTTATGATGGAGAAATCCATGACGCAACCTTTGAACCAGAAAACTGGCAAAGTGTAAGGGTGCTTTCTTGGCCAAAAGAAATACTGATTCCTCAGGAAGGCGATGAAATCCGTGAAATGGAGCGTGTTTCAGCCAAATCCGTGTTCATCACACCAAGAGGAGAAACAGTCGTTGATTTTGGGCAGGAAGTAACCGGTTATGTGGAATTTACGGTTGAGGCAAAGGGGCAGGAGCAGATCCGAATCCAGCACGGAGAGGTCTTGGACAAGGACGGTAATTTCTACAACGAGAACTACCGCAGTGCGAAGTCTGAAATCCGCTATACCTGCAAAGAAGGAATACAGACATGGCATCCGACCCTTACATTCTTTGGATTCCGATATATCAAAATTGAGGGTCTTGCCGAAATGCCGAAACCGGAACAGTTTACAGCTATTGTGGTGTATTCCAATATCCGGCAGACGGGCACATTGAACTGCTCCAATTCTAAATTGAATCAGCTGTTTTCCAATATCTTCTGGGGGCAGAAAGGAAATTTTCTGGATGTACCCACAGATTGTCCCCAGCGCGATGAGCGCTTGGGCTGGACCGGTGATGCACAGGTTTTTGTAAAAGCAGCTACATACAACTACGATGTTGAACGCTTTTTTAGAAAATGGCTCAGAGATATGGCTGCTGACCAGAGAGACAATGGTGCGGTGGGGTGTTCGGTTCCAGAGTATTTACCTGATATTCCTCCAAGTGCAGCATGGTCCGATGCAGCAACCATTTGCCCCTGGCAGATATATCTAACCTATGGTAATGCGGATGTACTGAAGGAGCAATTCGCCAGCATGAAGGGGTGGGTGGATTATGTGACAAATGTGACCACAACACCCTGCCTTTGGACCGGTGGAGAACATTTTGGCGATTGGCTGGCATTGGATGCAGAACTTGATGAATACAAAGGCGCAAGCCGCGAGGAATTCATTGCTTCCGCTTTTTATGCCCATTCTGTGGATTTACTGGTAAGAGCAGGAAAAGTAATCGGCAAAGATGTTGCCTACTATGAAGCTTTACATAATAACATTGTTCGTGCTTTCCGGAATGCCTATCCGGTATATATGACTCAAACAGAGCATGCGTTGGCAATACAGTTTGGTCTTGCTCCGAATCCTCAGAAAACGGCGGATGATCTGGCAGAAATGGTTCGCAGAATCGGCTGTAAGATACAAACCGGTTTTGTAGGAACACCATACATTCTTCATGCACTGAGCGACTATGGATATGCGGATATTGCGTATAGCCTTCTGCTGAGGGAAGCGTATCCCTCCTGGCTCTATTCTGTGAATAAAGGAGCTACAACTATCTGGGAGCATTGGGATGGCATCAAGGAAGACGGAAGTCTCTGGAATACGATTATGAATTCCTATAATCATTATGCATATGGTGCGGTGGCGGATTGGGTCTATGAGAAGGCTGCTGGAATTCAGCCGGTAGAGGCAGAACCGGGTTTTGCCAAGGTGCGGATTGCGCCGAGTCCGGATGAAAGACTGGAATGGCTTGAGGCATCCATTATGTCCAGACATGGAGAAATCCGCTCAAAATGGACCAATACCGGAAATGGTATCCGATATGAGATCAAGACAGCGGTTCCGGCAACAATTGTAATTGCCGGTAAAGAAAGTGTTGTTGCACCGGGATCGTATACGTTTTGGAGTTAACAGTTCCACAGCTGGAGTACGATTAAGTATAACTTAGTGGATAGGTGGAGGATACAATGGCGGAAAAAGGATTTTGTAAGGACTTTCTATGGGGGGCAGCATCTGCGGCGCACCAAATAGAAGGAGCCTATCTGGAAGATGGCAAGGGGATGGGCATCTGGGATACATTTGAGCAGGAAACCGGATACATCATCCGAAATGAAAATGGCAATGTCGCATGTGACCATTATCACCGGTATCGGGAAGACGTTGCCATCATGAAAGAACTTGGCTTAAAAAGTTACCGTTTTTCTGTGAGCTGGCCTAGAGTTATGCCGGAGGGGTACGGCACTGTAAATGAAAAGGGCCTTCAGTTTTATATTGACCTGGTAAATGAACTAACAGAGGCCGGAATTGAACCCATGGTAACATTGTTCCACTGGAATCTTCCGACTGCCATATATGAACTGGGAGGCTGGGAGAATCCGCAGGTTGTAGACTGGTTCGAGCAGTATACCGATGTGGTAACAACAGCCCTGGGTAAAAAAGTGAAATACTGGATGACCTTCAATGAACCTCAGCTGTTCATTGGCGCAGGATTAAACGCTGGTGTTTTTGCACCTTTTGAAAAAAAGAGCACGGAAGCGTTGATGCGTATCTCTAAGAATGTATATCTGGCACACGGAAAGGCAGTGCGCATCATTCGCAAGAATTGTCAGAATTCCATTGTTGGAATGGCACCTACCGGTGAAATTGTCATTCCGAGAGATATGAATGCGGAAAGCATTGAAAGAGCTAGAAAACTGTCGTTCTCTATGAAAAAGGAAAGCTTCACATCCAGCATTACTTGGTGGTCGGATCCCGTTTTTTTCGGAAAAATTCCGGAAGATGCACAAGCAATCTTTGGGGAGTGCCTTCCTGTGCTTACAGAGGAAGAGTGGGAGATTGTTACTGAACCGCTGGACTTCTATGGATTTAACATTTATCAGGGCCTGGAAGATCTGGATTTGACAGAGGAATACGGTCCATATGCCTATCCGGGAAGTCCCAAAACTTCTATGGACTGGAATGTGACGCCGGAAGTGTTGTACTGGAGTTGCAGATTTCTGTATGAACGGTATGGGAAACCAATCATGATTACGGAAAATGGTATGTCGAGCTTTGACTGGGTTTCTTTGGACGGAAAGGTCCATGACCCAAACAGAATCGATTTTCTGCACCGTTATTTGCGAAGCATCAAAGATGCAGTATCAGAAGGTATTCCGGTTCTGGGTTACCAGTACTGGTCGATCATGGACAACTTTGAGTGGATCAATGGATATGATAAGCGCTTTGGGTTGGTTTATGTGGACTATCGGACCCAAAAGCGTACAATCAAAGATTCTGCTTGTTGGTATCGGGATGTGATAGCTACCAACGGTGAAATTCTGTAAATAGGTATAATAGGTCGGGCAACTTGTGAATTTCATGTTTTTGTAATAGAATTTACTCAATCTACCGTATGTGCTGAAACAGGAGGTGAGGCGGATGGTTCAGGATATGAAGCCAATGATTCTAAATGACTGGGTTACGACACCTCAAAATCCATTGCATTCTATTTTGACGGCAAGAGATGATATTCTTCCTCACTATCACCTGTTTTACGAGATCGTCTATATCATCGATGGATCTATACGGCATTCTGTCAATGGTATGGAACGGATGCTGCACCCTGGTGACATGGTATTCTTGAATCTGACAGACTGTCACTGCTTCTACCGGACACAGGATACTGTGTGCCGTCATCGGGACATCATTATTCGCCCGGAGTTCTTTGAATCTGTATGTGATTTTATAGGGCAGGATTTTAAGCAAGCTTATATGATGAATCGCTTATCAAAGGTAATTTCCTTGCCCTTTGAGCAGATTGAACATTTTGAGAGAATGTTATCCAATGCATCTTTGCTGCTGGATTCCAATTCTGCTTTTAAGGATGCACACATAAGAATGCTTTGCGTTTCCTTGCTGAACTTTCTGACGATGAAGGAGATTCAGACGGACATCGATTATTATCCCGTGTGGCTGAGAGAATTGCTTAGCAGATTCCACATGAATGATTATTTGCAAGCAGGTCTGGACCTGATATTGGAGCCGTTTCATTTCAGTCGACCTTATATGTGTCGAGCATTCCAACGCTATCTGGGTTGTACAATGACGGAATATCTGAACGATATTCGCCTTCAGCAGGCTGCCTATCGTTTGCTGTATACGGATGACACAGTCTTATCAATCTGCAACACCGTAGGTATATCTTCCGTATCTTATTTCAACACGATTTTTAAGAAGAAGTACGGTGCTTCGCCGCAGAATTTCCGAAAAACTCGGGGACTTTTAGACACTTCAAGTGAGGGCAATGGATCTTCGTAAGCTGAGAGTACAAAAATGACAGCAGCGTATACTGACTATGTTGAGGTGAATGCAATGGATCAATGGATATTGGAGTAGATGAGCCGCATAACAGAAGAAGAACGGGCAATTCTGGACGGTAGGACTGCCATTGACCGAGCGCTCTATATGCATGGTCAGAGCAACACCATTAATGCAAAGAAACTTCTTGCATCCGGCAAATTCATAACTCTTCGTCCCCACACTCGATTTATTCATTTCCCGGAGCATACCCACGATTATGTGGAAGCGGTCTACATGTGTGCAGGGCGCACAATCCATATTGTAAACGGAAAACATATCAAACTGAATCAAGGCGAATTACTTTTCATGAATCAGAGTGCAACCCATGAGATTCTGGAAGCACAGCAGCGGGATTTAGCGGTGAATTTTATCGTTCTGCCAGAGTTTTTCAATAATGTGTTGACAATCATGGGCGAGGAAGAACCCCCCACTGCGCCGCTTTTTGGTGGATTGCCTCTGCGGACAGAGCAGTGGTGCGGGCTTTCTGCATTTTAAGATTGCAGAAATTACGCCGGTTCAGAATCTGATTGAGAATCTGTTGTTTACACTCCTTCAGGAAATGCCCAGCAAGAGAAAAATGAGCCAATTGACCATGGCTTTGCTCTTTATGCAGCTGATGGGTCATACGGAAATACTGGATACTCCGGACACGGAGCAGGCAGTTATCTTTAAGGCGCTTGCCTACATTGAAACCCGGTATGCATCCGGAAGCCTGACGGAGCTGGCGGAGCAACTGCATTATGATCTGTACAGCCTCTCCCGGGAAATCAGACGCAAGACCGGGAAGAACTATACGCAGCTGGTGCAGGAAAAGCGCCTCGCTCAGGCAGCCTTCCTGCTGAAGAACACCGACCGGAATGTGGACTATATTGCAAATGCAGTAGGTTATGAGAATATGGGTTATTTCCACCGGATCTTCAAGGATACCTTTGGAATGTCACCCAGAAATTACAGACTGCAAATCAAGTGACTTTTTTGGATAAATGAGGACCTCCCTTTCTGCTGCTCACCATGATAAACTGGTGGCAGAACAAGAAAGGGGGTCTTTCTTTGCGTTATTTTCTAGCAATCGACATCGGCGCATCTTCCGGTCGGCATATCGTAGGTTGGCGGGAGAATAAAAAAATCAGAACTGAGGAAGTTTATCGATTTCCCAACGGTGTTCTGAAAGAAAACGGACATCTTGTGTGGGATGTTAGAAAATTGTTTTCTAATGTAGTTATGGGCATCATGGATGCGTACGCCGCTCCGCAAAATCACCTCGACCGGCGAAATTGAGCAGCGGTTCCGTTTAAATTGAGCAATGGGACCGCCCGGATTGAGCAGTCCCACCGCTCAGGTTGAATATGGACAGCATAAAGCTGTCAAGGTATCATAAACATGGTCGGAGTCAAGGCGTCAGACATCCTGCAGTCCCTTCCGCTTACGCATGGATTCCTTGCCGCCAATGACTATGGTGTAGGCGTCGTGAACAATTCGGTCGCAGATGGCATCAGCCAGCAGTGGGTCAGACAGCTTTTCCGGCCAGCCCGGAATGTCAAACTGGGAACAGAAGATCGTGGAGTTTCGCTTGTACCGGGACTCCACGATTTCCAATAAGTCTCTGGCTTCCGTTTCTTTCAAAGGGTACAGAAGCCATTCGTCAATCATGAGCAATGCATACTTCCTGTACTGGGCCATGAGCTTGCGGATGGTGCCGTTGCCCCTGGCGATCTGGAATTCTACCAGCAAGTCTGGGAGCCGGATGTACTTCACCGCATAAAACAGCCTTGCGGCAGCCATGCCCAGAGCGCAGGCGAGATAGGTTTTGCCGCTGCCGGTGGCACCCAACAGGATGATGTTGTGGTGCTCCTGGATGTAGTTGCAGGTGCTGAACCGCAGCAGTTCCTCCTGTTTCAGACCTCTGTCGGGCAGATACTCCACATTCTCCAGACAGGCGCCCGGATCCGAGAAGGTTGCCTGCCGAATCAGCTTGTTCAGATGGTTATTCTTTCGGGCATTCCATTCCGCATCCACCAAAA
>OJNS01001134.1_pt1 | contig 14433 bp, 10 predicted proteins | sample 1597911 | NCBI WGS metagenome assembly OJNS01 (sample SAMN01915214, study PRJEB22387) | human gut metagenome | isolation source: stool | host: Homo sapiens | place: USA
ATTCAGCCATGGCTTTTTGTGTCAGCCATATCGTTTCATCTTTTATCAAGGCACTGACTGTTACGTTATCATCTTCGGTTCTGTACAGCACCATTTCCAGTTGTTTTGTAATATCTGTATTCATAATCAGCCTTCTTTCTTAAGAGTCAAGAATATTTACATTGTAGCAAACGTATGTTTGCACGTCAAGAAGGCGGTGGAATTTTTATGGAGCTGACAAAAACTTTTTATTAAAAAAAGCAATGTATGATACAAAAAGTTTACAACTGACATATATACTCATTATAACAACATGGAAGATAACTATTCTGAATAGTCACCGGGAAAGAACAAAAAGGGAGGAGAGCCGCATATGGATAAAAGGGGTAACATATCTTCACGAAATATGAGATTATTTGCAGCAATTATGACACTCATCGAGGCACTTGTCCTCATATCACTCGCAGGCTGTGCCGGCAAAAAGGTAGATTATGGCACTGATACAGAAAAACTGACAAAAAGTGCTGTATGCAATGTAAAGGATTTTAGTACAGATGAGACCTACAGCGATGAGTTTTCCGTGCAGACAGAAATTGGAAATGTAAATATAGATATAAGTGCAAAAGTGGAACTGCCTGATTGTAAGACAATGTCAGTAGTTGAAGTGGAAAAGATACCTTATACTGCAAAGCTCAAGGAAAAGGTATTGAAGGCATACTTTGGAGAGTCGCAGATTTATTACTATGATAAAGAACATTGGACAAAAACACAGCTTCAAAATCTTATTGATTCCATAAATTCCTCAACAACACCAACTGATACATCTGGCACAGGAAACAGAGCTGAGTTTTTGAAGGAATATACGCATTATCTGGAAAATGCCGGGGATGAATGGACTATAGCTACAGAGTATGATTCATGTGATGAGTTTGTAGGGAAAAAAGGAAACACCTGGTATAACGTGAATTTTGTTGCAGATGGTGATGAAAATAAATGGCTGTCGGGAATTGGCGCAGGTCCGATTGAGGGATATACCAAAAAGACAGGAAGTAATGAATACGAGTGGAGCAATATATTTAACGATGGATATGTGCAGCAATACTTTGGACCGGATTCACTCATGGAATATGATACGGTAAATGATATCACGGATTCACAGGATACATCGGGAGAGGAAATCGCGCAGGAGGAAAATGAATCGGGTATCACAATAGAAGAAGCGGGGAATATGATAGACAGTTTTTTGAAAGAGACAGGTTTTTCATCCATCCCGCAGACTGAGAGCTCGCAGCTGAAATGGAGTGGATATAACGAAAGAGCCGATCATGTGTATCAGGAAGATGATATACATGAGTGTGTAAGTGGTTATAGATTTTACTACAATATCGGAGTTGGCAAAATATTATTTGATGATGCTTTAAACCCGATGGATTACAGCGGATACAATATGAAATATGGTGATAGTATAGAGGATACTTTTGATAATGAATTCTACAATTTTTATATTGATAAATATGGTATAGGTACTTTCTTTATAGACTGCCCGGTAAGTATAGTAAGAAAACAGGAAAATGTAGAAATGCTTCCTTTAGAAAATATATTTGATATTGCCCGGGATGAGCTTAAAAACAATGCTGATGAATATGTACTGGATACAAATGTAAAATATTACACTCTAAAACTTGCATACATAAGGGTAAACAACCGGACTGATATGCAAAAATACAGTTATATTCCGGCATGGAGTCTGGAATTGCTGCAGAAAGACACTACAAATGCATGCCCTGTATTTATCAACGCGATTGACGGAAGCGTGATACATCCGGACGATCTGAGTTAAGATACAGAATGTTTACATCGGACCGTACTTTCACAGGAATAATTATGTTGTAGAAAAAATGTGACATATCAGGGAGGATTGGCATATGAGAAAACATACAAGAATATTTGCAGCAATTATGACACTCATCGAGGCACTTGTCCTCACATCATTCACAGGCTGTGCCGGCAAAAAAGTAGATTATGGGAATGAGAGCGAAAGTAAAGAGACAAAAAATATGTCTGCCTTAGCTGATATCAGGGCAGACTCCGGCTGGAATGAAAACTTTACCATACAGACCGGTAATGGCGAGAAAACAGTATATGTAAATGCAAATATTGTAGTTCCAGACTTTGATAACATGTCGGTTGTTGAGGTGGAAAATGTAAAGATAGATGCTGATTACAAAAAGCGTTTTCTGGATTTATATTTTGGTGGGAACGAGTACTATTATCACGATCCGGATCATTATACTGTTGACGAACTGAATGAGGTCATAGAGGACTGGCAGAAAACACAGGATGAAACTCACAGTGAGTGGTTGGAACAGCGGCTGGCTGAATATAGGGATAAGCTTGAAACGGCAAAGACTACTTATACCGTGGCAAAGGATCTCGAAAACTGTGAAGTATTTGCAGGCTACAAGGGTGATGTGTTCTGTGAGGTGGATTTTGAGGCTCACAAGGTACATGCTTACGCCTTGCATCAGTCTGGGACAGATTACGGTCCACCATCTTTAAGGAATGAGGACTATGATACCATAACGCAGACTTTTCAGGATGATGATCTAAAGGATAAGGCAGACGAGACCTCAAATGAGGGCAGTAAATCTGCCGCATCAGCCAAAAAAGAAGCCGGGGATTTCCTTAGTAAATTGGGAATGCAGGATCTGGTGGAACGAGGTGAATGTGAGTGCAGTTGGATAGGGTTTAATAACAGCGAAGAGGGAAATGACTATCAGACAGCAGTGTGGGGATATATTTATTCATACGCGACCGGCATAGACGGAATCACATTTAAGGATGGATTTGATATGGATACCTATTTGTCGGGGTATGAAGCAATTGATAGTGATATAGATGATGTTACACTGCCTGACAGTACACTTCTTACAGTCACTGATGATGGAATAATTGATGTGCAGATGGAATATCCGGTAAATGTAACACAGATCTATAAGGATGTGGAGCTTATTTCTCTGAAAAATATAGAGCAGATCATCAAGGCGGAGATTACGGAAAATCCTGATAAATATGATATTGCATCGTCATTCAATAAGCTACAGCTTAGTTATCTTAAGATAAGAAGTGACAGTGAGCAGGGAAAATACAGCTATGTTCCGGCGTGGGCACTGTCACGTATGGTAGACTACTCCAATGAGCAAAATGCTATCTTTGTAAACGCTATAGACGGCACGATCATAAGGATTGATGATCTCATATAAAATAGATAATTATACATTTTTAGCTAATGGATCGGATTCATATTTTGATGGAAAAGATGTGGAAAATATATGATTAATAAAAAGAAAAAATATATAGGGCGTTTGACACTTGCCGCTGCAATTACCTCTATTTTATTTTCAGGATGTGGGGCGGCACAAAAGGAGCTTGCACAGACGGACAGAGCTTCCTACGAGAAAATATCATACCAGACAGTTACGGTACAGAGCGGTTCACTCACACCGCAGACTACCATCAGTCTGAGCGCGCAGGGCTATACCAGGTTTTCCTATGGTGCGACAAACACGGAGCTTACGCTCGAAAAGGTAAATGTGGCAGTGGGTGATCATGTGAAAAAGGGTGATATACTGGTGGCTTTTAAATCCGGGGAGATACAGAAAAAGATTGAGGACTACAGCGGGCAGATCAGTCAGAATAAGCTTTTAGCAGAGCACTACAGGGCTATTATGAAAATCGATGATACTCAGGATTATTCAAGCGATATTGCCCAGCTTGATAAGGATACAGAGGTTGCGCAGCTTTATCTTGATGAGGCTAAGGAAAAACTGTCGAGATATCAGATCACGGCATCCGAGGATGGCACGATCACAGCAATGAACAATTCGCTTTTGGCGGGAGTTTTTGAACCGGGCAGCAATCTTATAACAGAAATCAGCGGAAACGGCAATTACGAAGCTGACAGACCGGAAGGTTATGACTTTAATGTAGGTGATGTATACACGGCAACAGCATCTGATATAGAGTTTGAACTTAAGGTAAAAGAGGTGGACGATAAAAAACTTGTTTTTGAACCGGTATCGGACATGTCGGCAGTATCGGATGCACAGATTTTTTCAATGGAAGTGACGCGCCCCGCTATAGAAAATGCTGTGTATGTGCAAAAGGACGCAGTACATGAGAAGGATGGCAGGTATTTTGTATACACACTGGATGAGAATGGATACAGACAGGCGGTATGGATAAGTGTCGGAGATCAGGTAGGAGACTACCGGATCATCACAGAAGGACTTAAAAGCGGGGATGAGGTGGTTTTGCAGTGAAGATCAGAAACCTTTTATCAATAAAAAAGCTGGCAGTATTGGGGATATGTGTGTCGTTTTTGGCAGGCGGCTGTGGAAAAATGACAGAAAGCAGCATTCCGGAGCTTGAAGAACCTGTAGCGTTAAATGAAGCCTATAGACCTGTGGAATACGGTACGATTGGCTCCATACAGGTGCTGATGGCTACCGCAGTTCCTAGGGATTACTGCAATTACTACAGTGCCAACGTAAACATTTCACAGATATATGTGGAGCCGGGAGATACAGTAAATGTAGGGGATGTGCTTGCTGTCTGTGATGTGGATGAGGCAAAAAAACAGTTGCAGGAATGTAAGGATGCGCTGGTGCATGAGAATGAGACATATGAGATATCCGCTCAGATCTCGGATACGCAGATCAAATTATGGGAGAGTCAGGCTGCGGATACGGACGAATTTTCAACAGAACAGATTGAGAAAAAAGAGAGCACAGAAGATGATTACAATACGCAGATTGCCACAGAACAGGAAAATCAGCGGTACGATAAGCAGCTTCACGAATACCGCGTGCAAAAGATCAATGAGCAGATGGCTTTATATCAGCAGATCGTTGATGATGGAACGCTTAAGGCAGTCCACAGCGGTCTTGTCACTTACACTAAGAAGCTGACAGATGGAAGGTCTGCTGCGGCATACGAGAATATAGTCATTGTCTCAGATACGGATGACCTTGTGCTGGATATAAAAGATACAGCCATAAATGAGTACAAATACAGTGATTATGACAAGAAATATGTGATAGTCGATGGCGAAAAATATGATGTCACCGAGTCTCAATATACATCAGAGGTTTTGGTACTTTCGAAGATAAACAACCGCTATCCGGATGTGTGCGTGGAAAGCAGGGAAAAGCCGTTTCTTACGGCAGGACAGATGTATCCGGTATATTTTGAAAAGACAAAAGCGGACCAGGCACTTGTCGTGGGAAAAGATTCCATCTATAAGGAAGGCGATACCAGATATGTCTATGTGAAAAATGATGAGGGCGGCCGCGAGAAACGCATCATAACAACAGGTGAGTCTGATGAAAACTATACACAGGTCACAGAGGGCTTAAAAGAGGGGGAGCTGGTCTACTATAATTCTACAGATCAGGTTCCGACAAAGTATAGCAAATATACGGTAACAAGGTCTGATTTTGATATAGCAAACTACGGTGTGCGCTACAGCAGATCTGACGCAGGGACGATAACCGAAACCTGTGATTATGAAGGGCAGATCGTATCGGTCAATGTGAAGCAGGACGATACGGTAGAAAAGGGGATGCTGCTTTACGTGGTGGATACCGGAGAGGGCAAAGCTGCCATAACAGAGGCGAAAAATGCGATCGACTCGGAGAATGAATCCTATGCGCAGAAGATTGCTGATTACGATAAACAGATAAAAGATTTATCTGAAGGTGGTAGCAGCGCAGAAGAAAATAACCGGCAGGATGAAAAGCCGGATACAGCATATGATGAGCAGCAGTTGAAACTGAATTTACAATTATTGAATCTGCAGAAAAAACTTGCCTGTGCAGACCACATCTATCAGCTTTCCAGGCTACAGTCAGCATATGACAGCATAAGCGCAGGAAATGACGGCAAAGGAAATATTTCAGTATATGCCAAAAATGACGGAAAAGTTTCAAAGGTGAGTGTCAAGGCAGGAGATAATGTGGAGGAAGGCTCAGATATCCTGCAGATAACCGGAAATTCCACGGACGTACTGCTGGTTCAGGTAAAGGATAGCAATAGCTATAAAGTATATAAGGACAATATAGCAGATGTGGGAGAGCGCGTATCACTTGAGCTGGACGGTACAACGATCTACGGAAGCTGTATCGGTTTTGCCGGTTACGGCAGGGAAGCTCAAAAGGGATATATAAATCAGGATGATAAAGGTGTGCATATTACCGGAAACACAGATTCGGGATATGGAAATGCAGCATTTTATATAAAACTTGACAATGGAATACCGGATGATCTGACTAGGGCATCTGCTGTAAAGTTTTCTTATGTTTCTTTTAAAAAGGTGGTAGTGGTACCGACTTCGATCATACACAAGCAGGTCAATCCGATGGACAAAGATGATATATCATACTATGTGTGGAAAATTGATGGGGACAGCGTGGTAAAGCAGCCGGTAATATTGAGCGATTATACATCAGGCAGCAATACACTTGTGCTTTACGGTATTGATGAGGGCGATGAAATATGTTTGGCTTCGTAATTAATAAATTAAAAAACAGAAAATGGTTAAATTTGTGTCTGCTTATGGGAGTGGCTTTGTTTATAGCACTTTTTGTGTGCCACCCTATGTTTGAAAAGGGCGCGGGCAATCAGATACTCGACAGACTTTTTACGGATCATGCCACACAGCAGAATGAGTTTCCTGCACAGATGAGCCGCGAGGGAACATATGCGGTGGCAGATTATCCTGATTCGCAGTCAGTACTTGATAAGCTGTCAGGATACGAAAAGAAGTGGACTGAATACGTGGATATAAACAAGGTTTCCTCACAGCAGCTTATCACACTCTCAGGCGGACGCGCAGATACAGAGTTTGGAGGACCTAACAATTATTTTACAATAGGATATCTGCCGGAACTTTCGGAGTACGCTGAGGTTGTAAAGTCTCAGTCTGACACAGCCACATTCGAGTGCAGCATAAGCGAAAAGACAATGGATCACTACGGACTTGTAGCAGGTGAAAAAGTCTATTTACATGTACCTGATGGCAGTGGGAAAAAGGAAATTTCTTTCGTCATATCACAGATCTGCCGTGAAAAAGATATAAACGATCCATATTGGGCCAAGACGCTTTCGGATATGGGCGATGTGATATTTGTTTCGCAGGATGTTTTTGACGAAATGATGCAGTATTACAGCGAGGACAATATCAGCTACAGTGATTTCCTCATGCTGGATTACAGGCAGATCAACACGGAAAATGCCTCACTTTATGACGGTTATATGGAGCAGTTTAAGGATGCTGACAAGCTCTACAATGACAACATCCGTGATACGCTGGAGCGCTTTTTTACACAGCAGAAGACGATAAAGCTGATGCTTTGGGCGTTGGAGCTGCCGTGTCTTGTGCTTTTGATTTTATTTATAAGAATGATATCTGCACAGATACTTTCGCTCGAGGAAAATGACATACTTGTTTTAAGAAGCCGCGGTGCGACAAAATTACAGGTATTTATTTTGTACTTGCAGCAGTCGGGAATAATAGCGTTTGCGGGCTGTGTACTTGGAATAGTACTCGGATATATAATGTGCCGGGCTGCCGCATCTACAGACGGATTTTTAAGATTTACGGCAAAGGATATAGGCACTTACAAATTTGTATGGCAGATGCTTGTCTATGCGGTGGCAGCGGCAGTTATCATGGTGCTGTTTATCACAGTTCCGGTGTGGAAAAAATCAAAGGATGCCATATCAGAGCGCAGCAGGGAACGAATATCAAAGAAAAAGCCTCTTTGGGAGAAATGCTTTATAGACATTATACTTTTGGCTCTGTCAGCATATCTGCTTTACAATTACAACAAGCAGAAGAGTACGCTTGCGATATCTGTTCTTGAGAACAGGAGCATAGATCCTGTCATGATACTGGACAATTCGCTTTTTATATTTGCAGCGGCACTTTTGTGCGTAAGACTTACCGGACTTATTATTCTGCTTGTGGACAGGCTCTTTAAAAAGCATTTTTCTCCGGCAATGTATGCATCATTTTTACAGCTAAAACGAACCAGATACAATCAGGGATTTCTGGCAGTATTTCTTATCATGACAGTGGCTGGCGGTATTTTTGACGCGAATATGGCGCGCACCATGAACAGCAATATGGAAAAACGGATCGTCTACAATGTGGGTTGTGATGCGATATACAACGAAGATTTCAGACTCAGGATACAGAAGAATAAAGATGGCTCTGTAAGCTGGATGTATGACGAGCCTGATTTCGGTAAATACGAGTCGCTCAAAAATGAGGGCATCTGTGACGGGGTCACGCGTGTGCTTGAGGACGAGCGGGTAGACATTTCCGCAGGCAGTGGTTCGATTTCGGATGCATATCTTATGGCGATAAACACAAAAGAATTCGGTGAGACTGCGAAATTGCAGAGTGACCAAAATGATGATATTAATGACGCGCACTGGTTCAATTACCTGAATGAGCTGGCAAAAGAGCCGGACGGAGTCATCATTTCCTCAAATCTGGCAAAAGATATGGGACTTAAAGTTGGTGACAGCTTAAATTACTCAAGGTATGTACCGGAGGCTGTCGATGATGATCAGATCTACGCATCCGAGAATGCAAAGGTATGTGCCATAGTAAAAGGTTTTCCGGGCTACGAGCGTTACACCTATGAGACAGATGTAGAAGGAAATGTGACCGAGCAGGAGAAATACCTGATCGTTGCAAATTATGCTACGGTTGTGGAAAAGTTCGGCATGACACCGTACAGTGTGTGGATGAACCTGTCAAAAGGAAAAACGGTGGATGATATATACAAAAATTTAACATCCGCGCAGCAGCTTATAGACGAGAATAAAAACTCAGCCACAGTGCAGATCACAAACGGTATGTTTACATTAAGTTTTATACTTTCACTGATAGTGTGCTCAGTAGGATTTTTGCTGTATTGGGTTATGACACTAAAACAGAGGGAGCTGCAGTTTGGTATATACCGCGCAATGGGAATGAGAATGAGAGAGGTAAAAGCAATGCTTTTAAACGAGCAGATATTTTTATCATTTCTGCCGCTTATTGCGGGAGCAGGCATAGGTATAACTGCAACAGCGATGTTTGTAAGGCTCATATCGATCATATATCTGCCGCAGAAACACAATATCGGAGTAAATGTATATATTTATCCATCTGATATGCTGGAGCTTACAGGAGTACTTTTCGTGGCTGTAGCCGTATGCTATGTGGTTATCAGCAGACTGCTTAAGAGTATGAAGATAGCACAGGCACTAAGGCTTGGAGAAGATAGTTAGCAGATAAAAATGATTTTGTGGTAGTCGGTAGAAAGTTTTTATAGCATGGTAAATGAGGTCGTGACATATGGAAAATGCGATAATTGCTCAAAATATAAAAAGATATTTCAAGGCGGGAGATGGTACAACAGTCCACGCACTTGACGGAGTATCCATGGAGATAAAAAAAGGAACACTTGCCATCTTAAAAGGGCGTTCCGGCTCCGGAAAGACCACACTTCTTAATATCCTTAGTGCGCTTGATATGCCGACAGAGGGAAGTGTGCAGTTTCTGGATAAAAATCTCGAGCAGATGACCGAGAAAGACCGGGAAATGCTAAGGCGGTATGAGATGGGATTTGTATTCCAGTCTATAGCACTAATTCCCACGATGACGGCATATGAGAATGTGGAATTTGCCCTTAGACTTGCAAAAAATAAACGTCAGATACAAAAGAATTTGACTGATATGGATAATGACATTGGAGATGCAAAAACCGATGTGATAAATGAGAATACGCATGACAGAGTATCAGAGCTGCTCGAGCGTGTCGGACTCTCAAAGCGCATGAACCATATGCCGGAACAACTATCGGGAGGTGAGCAGCAGAGAGTTGCGATAGCGCGCGCTGTGGTTCATCGCCCGAAGGTGGTCTTTGCGGATGAGCCGACAGGAGCACTTGATACCGCTTCTGGATTTGAAGTCATGCGATTGTTCCGTGAGTTGATAGACGATGAGGACATCACAATAGTTATGACCACGCATGATCCGAACCTGATGGAGCTGGGAGATGAAGTGTTTGAGCTTAGTGACGGCATAGTAATTTAAATTAAAAGGGAGAAAACCAGATGATAAACTGCGATGGACTGGTAAAAATATATGAGACAGACGATAAAAAGGTGATGGCACTGGAGGGGCTTGACCTGACGGTGGAAACAGGGGAGATGCTTGCGGTAATAGGAAAATCCGGCAGTGGAAAATCCACCCTTTTAAATATGATAGGAGGACTGGAAACACCCACGGCGGGAGTACTCACTATCGACGGAAAAGATATTTCCACATATTCAGAAGCTGAAATGGTGAGATACCGCAGGGACAAGGTGGGCTTTGTGTGGCAGAAAAGTGCCAAAAATCTGTTCCCATACCTGACTGTGCTGCAGAATGTCGAGGCAGTGATGATGTTTGAAAATACCGGAAATATCGATAATTTACAACACGGAGAAATTATAAAAAAACGCAAGGATAATAATAAAAGCTATGCCCTTAAACTGTTAAATGCAGTGGGATTACAGGAGCATAAGGATAAGCTTCCGGCTCAGCTATCGGGAGGAGAGCAGCAGCGCGCAGCGATAGCGGTGGCACTGGCAAATAAGCCGGACATACTGCTTGCGGATGAGCCTACCGGAGCCGTGGATACAAGGACTGCTGATACAATCTATGAGCTGTTTCATAAGCTGAACAAAGAGCTTGGTATAACCATCATCATAGTCACACACGATATGGCACTTGCAGGCCGTGTAGACCGCACAGTGCTTATATCTGACGGAAAGGTAAGCACGGAGAAATTGAAGAAACACCCTGCAATGGAATATACGGTATTGGATAAGGCACACAGGATAAAACTCACTGATGAGATGCTTGAGGCAGCGGGGATAGAGTCTAATAAGGTCAGGGTTGATGTGCAGGATGGAAAGCTTGTGATATCGCGGATTTAAAGATATATTAAACGTTTAGTGTTATAGAGACACAAAATATATCATTTTCGGTTTTAACAGAGATAAAACCATTATTTCTATTTACACATTCTTTGACATTTTCAAGCCCATATCCGTGGATAACTCCGGCTTTTTTTACCGAAACCTGTGGAATAGGATTGGATATTTCATAAAGCAGCACATGATTTTTCTGGCGCAGCGTACATGAGATGGATGGTTTGTGACCTGCCGGAAAAGCATCGCAGGCTTCTATTGCGTTATCCATAGTGTTTCCAATGATTATGTACAGATCAACAGGCGAAATGTTGAGGTCAGTATCCAGCCATAGATTAAAGTTTATGGAGATTCCCAGACTGCCTGCTTTATTAGAGCCATAGTTTAGGATGCCGTCAACAATGGAATTACCGGTATCAATCATTTGGTCAAGGCTTGAAAACTTTTTCTTTAAGGCAGAGAGCTGGCTTTCGGCTTCAGGTCGTGTTTTCGTAGAAACCAGATTTTCCATTGCCAGCATGTATTTTTTTATATCATGCCAAAGTGCGCGGGATTCGTCCTGACGAGCAATGATATCCTGATAGTAAAGCTCCTGTTTGGCAAGCTGCTCCTGCATACAGAGCTGATTTTTCTGTAATTCATAAGATTTCTTTACTATTTCCGTATATCCACAAACCACTATATTGATAACAAGCATACATATGGTGGTCATCACAAAGGTGGAGTATTTACCATTGTCAATAAAGGTAGTGTACTGGGCAAACAGAATAAATATGCTTGACAGATTGCAGAGCATGAGTGGTATGGCATGCAGTAGAGCCTTTGAATCAAATCGGGCATTGGTAAATAAAATAATTATGACTAGCAAAAACAGATGAATAATCTTGCTTGTGGTATTGTAGATAAGCCGTCCTTCACTTATTCCTAAAAGTTCATTTATTGAAATTCCAAGTCTGGAAAGTACAAACGCACCAATAACATCGGAAAACATCGACGTAACAAAAAATAATATAATAGTATAGGTGATTTGGAATATTTTGCATTTGAAGCAGAAAGTATAGCATAAAAACAAAAATAAGCTGATAATGACAAGCCGTATAAACATAGGTGTATATAGGGTTGATAGCATTATGACCGCAAAGAGTGATATGCAAAATAGGATAATATATCTGCGGGAAGGGTATACAGGTCTAACCTCTTTATGAAAGAAGTAGAAAATAAGCAGGCATTCTATAATAATGGTATATACTTCAATTGGAAAATTCATTTGATGGTACCTCGTATCAAATTGTTAAAGCGCTCTTGGAAAATGGTCTGTTTTTTCCGAGAAAGTGGAATTTTGCAGCCGTCAGTCATAGTGACAGCAAGTGGTGTAAAGCTGTCCACATAATTCAAATTGATGCAATAACTTCTGTGAATCTGTACAAATGAAGGATATGAAAAAACTGAAATCATATTTTCCATTGAATCCTTTATCTCCAATGTGGATGTATTTGCAAAATGAAAAATAATGTGCCGGTTCAGACTCTCAAAATATATGACATCGTTTATAGAAATCATTTTCTGAGTTGAACCACACGTTACCGCTGCCTTTTGCGGAAGAATCTCGTCAAGAGCCTCCCTGACAACACTTTGAAACATTGTAATCGTTATCGGTTTGCATAGAAATCGAAAAGCAATTCCATATCCTCGGACTGCATACTGCAGTGCGTTTGTCGTAAAAACTATTACGGGACGAGGAAAATATCCTGCTAAAATAGAGCCAATTTCAAAACCATTTGGCTTATTCATTTCTATATCAAGAAAAATTAAATCATAAAATTGGGATTTAAAAGCCTCAAGCAGGGCAGAGGCAGACAAGAAAGTAGAAATATTGTATGGTAATTTGCATGATTTGCAGTAATTGTAAAGTATATCAATATCTTGTTGTTCATCATCACAAATAGCAATATTCATAAAAATAATCCCCTTATCAAAACAATTAAGCTATGAAGATTATAAATTATAAATTTTGAATTTACAAGATTAATTTAGGTTTTTCAAATCATCCATCAGATTGAGAATAATATGTTTTTTGTCAATTGATAATTGTTTGGCATAGAGAGCTATCTGATTATCCAATTGCTGACTTTCAGAAGTATGTGTATCGGTGCCCCAAAACAATTCATTTGCGTCTATTTTGAGAGTGTAAAGAATAAAAACAAAGGAGCAAAGAATTATGGTTAAAAAAGGTATAGTAAAATTCTCAAAAATCGTTGCAACATTTACAATGGTACTTGCTGTTGTCTCTGTGAATGCAACATGTTTCTTTTTTTCACATCAGCCAGATATCCCAGACTCATTGAAAAAAAGAAATGATTAAGAAAGCAAGTACACTAATTGTTGAGTTTTGGATTAAAAATGCAATAATCAAGACTGGTGATAAGGAATCATACTGCTATGGTATGGAATTGATTTTGTCTACATTAATAAATGTTGCTTTTATGGTTATATTATCATATTACGTTATAGGATATCCTATAGCATTTATTCCGTACATAGCAGTGTATACTCCGTTGAGGTTGACAGCTGGAGGATATCATGCACGTAGTCATCTTAAATGTATCTTGTATACGCAGATTACCTTTATTGTATTTGTGATGTCTGCATTGGCATTGGGAAAAAAATATATATGGTGTTTGATGGTGCTATATATGGTAGCAGTGTTAACTGTACTGAGATTGGCTCCGGTTGAAGCAGAAAATAAACCATTAACAGGAGAAGAAAAGCATAAGCAACAATTAAATACATGGGGATTTCAGACTATCATTTTAATTGTAATTGTTATAGCAGCAATTTTTGGAGTAATGAAAAATGAAATAGTGCTTTGTATTATGGCTGCTAATATTTCGGTAGCGATTTCGTTGATTCTTGCAAAAATTATTGATTAAATGTCAAACGTGTACGAATTCGTGTCATTCATGTATCTATCATTGCTATTTAATCATTTTAGTATAAGATAAAATTTAAACATTAGAAATTTTATTAGATAGGAGAAAATAATTGATAATTGAAGGTGAATGGAGAGAGACCAGTTTAGCATTTATTGATTTTATAAAAATTAATTATAATGAAGACCCATATGATTACTTGAAATGCATGGGATATGAAATACCTTATATAAACAATTTGAAATGTGGAATATTATATGATTACTTTAAGTCGTATATAGAATTATTCAGATTTTTAGCAGACATAAAATCAGATATAAATTGCTTGGTTTTTGCACCTAATATAAATAGCAATGAAATGAAAAAAAAGTTTATAGCTATTGTAATGTCTGATATTAACTTAAGTAAAAGTATAATTTTAGTTAATCAAGAACAGTATTCATATATATTTGATGTATATTTTCCAGATTATAAGTTAGTTACAGTTTCA
>OJNS01001153.1_pt1 | contig 14203 bp, 6 predicted proteins | sample 1597911 | NCBI WGS metagenome assembly OJNS01 (sample SAMN01915214, study PRJEB22387) | human gut metagenome | isolation source: stool | host: Homo sapiens | place: USA
GTGGTGTTTGGTTGGAATTGTCCAACCAAAAGCCGATCCGTGGTGTTGTCTGCATAAATGTATCGTATAAGGTTTCAACCGTAAAGCCGGAATAGCCTGTTTTCTCCCTGTATCGTTCCCTTTCTTTTATTGTTTCCACATCTGGACAAAGAACGACAACCTCAACAGGGTATTTATGCAGATAATTTATCATTCGGTTTAATTCATCACCGTAGTAGTTATCTTGGATCACTACAGAAAAGCCGTTGTCAAAGTATGACCTTGCCGCATCAGCAGTCAATTTGTATCGAAGGTACAGCTGGCGGACTGCTTCCGCTGATGGGGTAGCTGACATATTTTCTCTGCCTGAAATAATCATTTTTCGGAACACATCACCACGAAGATGGACGCATTTTTCTATTGATTTTGCCAGTAAATCGGAAACTGTAGATTTTCCAGAAGCCATTAAGCCTGTAATGAGATAAATTTTTTGTTTCATTTCACTTCCTCCGGCACAAAAAATATGTACATGTAACTAATTCAACACATTTATAATTTGAATAGGGACATTATAGCATTTACTAAATACAAATTCAATGTATACGGAAAGAAAGATATAAGGAGTGGGAGGGATTCCGCCGTAGTCGGCATTGTAGGAAAATCCAAAAGTTTAGATTTTCCCACAATGCTTATCTTTTGGTCTTTGGTTCGGAATAGTGTAGTGCTGGCGGTCTATCTCTTGTTTTCGGTTGCTTGCTTCCTTACCGTACATGAGCATTATACGGCGGATGCAAACAGTATCAGGTATGCCGAGATGGCGATGACGGCAATATACAACATTGCAGGCTATTATGGCATCGACACAAAAACGTTCCTGCTGAGAAACACCGACTTTTTCTCATACGATAATGATTACAGAAATGTCCGTGACGGAAAGATAATCGTTGCACATGACAATTATGCGGCAAGCGACAGTGCGATGCTGAAAGCTATGTGCCTTGAGAGAATGAATCTCCCTCTGAACGATCTTTCATCAATACTGAAGCTGAGCGATCCGTATAAGTATGTAAATGTATACGCAAGAAACGCAGAGCCGTACTCGGTAATCGTATTGTCGGATTGTAATGCACTTCCTTGCAATATGATGCCCGTAAACAGATCAGCCTTCGGCGGTGTAAAGATGCTTGATTACATTGCATTCCTGAAGGTGCTTGCGGATGCGGCAAAGGTAAGGCTGTGCCTTGTCCTTGATATGCCGTACTCAAAGTTCAGCAAGAAAATAGAGGAAGAACTGAGCGATTATTACCTGATAAAGTATAACAACGATGCAGAGTTGACTTTCGGAGGTGCGATATGAAATCAAAACCGATAGAAACATCTGAAGCGCTTGACAAGGCGCTTGAAGAAATCAAGAAGTGCGAGGAAAAAGAGCAGATGAACGATGAGATGAACGATGAGATGAACGATGAGATGAATGATAAGATGAGCGATGAGATGAATAACGAGGTGAATAATATGGATGAAATGAACGAACAGGAGCTGAATGATTTCTTCGGTGATGATACCGACAGCTTCACCGATACGCAGACAGGAGAGTTCAAGCCGGACAGAAGATTTTGCGAAGTTGCGGAAAGCAGTCTCTCGAATAGCGGCGGAAAAGCATCGGCTATGGCAAGCATCACATCCGCAGAATTATACGGAGAACGTTTATCGGCTGAAGGATTACAGCTTTTGATTACAGCGTACCAACTGGGTATAGCGGACAGCTTGTCGGCAGGAATGACAGCTGAAACAGTGGCAGGACATATAGCCTGCATGCCCGATGATATGATGTTCCGCTCGGATGACGCAGAGGACTCTGTAATCGCTATGATCAAGGCAGGACAGCCTGTGATAGCGGCGGCAATAACAAAGAGGATATGCGCAGTGGAGAGCAGGTCGATTATGCTTATTGCAAATGACGATGAAACGCAGAATTATCCTATAGAGATGTTTGCCGTCACAGCCGAAAACAAGGACAGTTATTTCGGCGAATACATAAGAAACGCTCCTTTACGCAGACTTGTAAGACTTTTCAGCCGAATCATAAAAATCAAGGCATGGGACTATTTTGACATTGTTACCGATTTCGGCAAGAATAAACGCTACTTCATACCGCTTATGTACTGTATGTATGTCAGATATTTAAGAAGCGGAAATCCGGATGAAATGACTGCTTACTACAGAAGATGCAGTGTGTCGTCGGTACTGCTCAGCGATGATGAAATTATTGAGAGCGTGGTATCCTTGCTCGGCGAAAACGCAAGGTATGCAAGGGACGAGGGTAGTTTTGCATCATTCGTTGATTTCTATCACAGCAGGGATAATTCTCCGGATACAGACTTTTTAAGTTTTATCGGACAAGCAGACGGTTTCAGCTATGCTAACGCCGATAATCACGACTTTTTAAGCAGACTGTGCGACATAAGCGACTGATAGCCGGCAGTCTGTCGGTTCTCTGAAGCCGAAAACGTAACCGTCCGACCGACAGAGCGTTTTGCCGTTGCCCGATGCTCTGCGGTCAGGGGTTACGGATGATAATATTTTCCATTGACGGAGGCGACTATATGTTTCTGAAAGATAGCTTTCCCTCGCTGAGAGATGCACACATAAACTTTGGCAAGGCTGAGTTTGACAGCCTTGCGAAAGAACTTGAGAGCAGGGAGCGTTTTAAAAATGTAAGCTGTTATGCGAACAATATCCGCTGTAATGTAATGAGCTTTGAACAGACGTATAAGCGTGTAAACCATATCCTTATAAGCGGTTATGATATGATTGATATGCTGGCGTCTGTGACGGTTATTTCAAAGGCACTGTCGGACAATTTTGATATTCCGCTTACACGAAGGATAGAAAATGCAGAGAATGAAGACTATGTTATTCCTGAATCTGTCTTTTTTGGTCTGAACGGTTTTTCAAAGTCTGAAAACGAAGCCGGTGGTGTGTCGGATGATGAATACGATAAGTATTTCGGCGATGAAGACGATGAAGCTGAAGAATACGAAGAAGCCGAAGAATACGAAGAAGCCGAAGAATATTACGATGATGGGTTCGATGACAAATACGGCTTTGAGGATTTTGAATGTTGTCTGCCGGAATATGAGCTGTATGAAAAGCCGGACTGCGAAGAAGTCTGTCAGGCGGATGATGAAGCGGATGACGAAGCAGATGACGAAGCAGATGACGAAGCAGATGACGAAGCAGATATTCACTGTGATGAAAAACTGCCGATTGATATAATGTATTTCGTAATGATGGCCGAAAATGCTTCTTCGGTGAAGAAGAACGTAGACATAATCGATCGGTATGGCAAAAGAATAATATTTGTGCTGGTAAAGAAGGATCCGGACCATATGCGGCAGGATAATATGCAGGCCGATAATTGCAAAGTGACAGCGGAATCTATGTTCTTTGACCATATAGACATTCCTGCCGACAGCACAGAGTATCTGGCAGATGTGATAGAGAAGCAGTTTGAGGAAAACCGTCTTTCGTATGCTTCGGTAAAGCCATACATAGAAAAGTTTGCCGCCGCTGAAAACGTTTATGATGAATACACCGCATACAAAGCGGCAAGATATGTAATATCAAAGCATTACGAAAATTCGCCGCCGACGGACTGCACGCTTAAAGCGGAGGATTTTCCGAATCTGATAATATACGATAAAACGAATCTTCCGTGCTGCGCATCCGTACAGAAATTAATCGGCGTGAAAAAGCAGCTTGATACAGTGCGCCGTCAGGTAAGATGTATGAAGTATGACAAGATGCGTATGAACAAGATAAGGTTTTCGCCTGTCGGTACTGCGTACAATATGGCTTTTACAGGACCTCCGGGAACGGCCAAGACCACAGTTGCAAGAATGTTTGCGGATATGCTTGCAAAAGAGGGCTTTATTTCGGCAGGCAATTTTACCGAGTGCAGAAAGTCGGATATAGTAGGCGGATATGTCGGGCATACCGCACGCAAATGCGATAGTCTGTTCAGCGACCTTGCGGAAAAGGGCGGAGGGGTGCTGTTGTTTGATGAAATATATACCCTGTCGGAAAAGGACGCACAGTCGCAGTTTGATATAGAGGCTATCAACTGTATAGTTCAGAATATCGAGAATTATCGCTCATCGGTATACTGCATATTTGCGGGATATGAGGACAAGATGGAGGCGTTCTTTGAGTCAAATCCGGGCATGGCATCAAGAATAGGTATCAGGGTAAAATTTGACGGATACGACAACTCAACGCTTTGCGATATATTCGGCAGTTTTCTGGAACAGGAAAAATACGTCCTCAGCGAAAACTGCGATGATATTTTATACGATTGCTTTGATAAAATGAGAAACCGACAGGGATGTAATTTCGGAAACGCAAGAGAGGCGAGAAATCTCTTTGACAATGTGAAGCGTGTTATGGCCGAAAGAGTAGATACGAATGCGGCTCTTGAGGATGATTTTACTTTTGTGTTTCGCAGTGATGTAAAAAAGGCTATAGATATGTCGATAGAAGCGTTATGCACTGCGACACTTCACAATGACAGCGACGGTAATGATGAAAAGGACATTCAGCCCGAAGAAAATTTGCACCGCTGTGGTTTTATACTGTGAATAAATGCAGAAAAATCCCCCGAAGCGAGCGGTTGAACGCTTGCCCCGGGGGACTTTATATTATGAGGTTATCTGCAAATGCAAAGGTCGGATTATTCGATTGCAATCACGTTATTGCCTTCGACCTGAGGTGCGGCTTTCGGAACGGATACCTTTAAGATACCGTCTTCAAACTTTGCGTTTACGTCCTTTGCCTGTACGCCGTCGCCTACATAGAAGCTCCTGCTGCACTGACCCTCGTAACGCTCACGTCTGATGTACTTGCCGTCCTTCTTCTCCTTTTCGTCCTTTTCAAGACCCTTGGAGGCGCTGATGGTAAGATAGCCGTTGTCGAGCTTCAGCGATACATCTTCTTTCTTAAAGCCCGGCAGGTCAATGTCAAGCTCGTAACTGTTTTCGGTTTCACGGACATCGGTCTTCATCACGTTCTTTGCGTGCTTGCCGTAAAGGGGATCGTTCTTGCCGAACATTGAAGGCATCATAAAATCATCGTCGAAGAAATTGTCAAATAAGTTTTCGTTGAAAATTGCGGGTAACATATGTCATTCCTCCATTCATTACTAAGCGGTCTGTGCTTTTAAACGCAGTGCCGATCATTTGCTGCCCTTGTACCTTCCGGAGACCCTCTCTCTTTCTTTGTACAACTACATTATAGCACGATTTTTAGCACTGTCAATAGGAGAGTGCTAATTTTCACAAAATCTTCTTAAAAGTATAACAATTTTGACATTTACGGGCGAAAATACGAAAAATAAGTGCGTGAATGTGGGGGATATTAATATTGAAATGCGAAAAAGCCCTCCCTTAAGCACGTTGCGCTTAGGGGAGGGGGCTTTTTTTACAGAATTATTATGTTAATTTTGTTGCATAAGTCTTGACGGCTCGTGATAATCCGGGTCATTGATAAGATGAGAATTTATGGTGGAGTTGTTTATGATACAGCCTTTGTTCATAAAGCCTATATCGAGCGAGTAAATGCCTGAGGATGAACTTGATTTTATATCGCTGTTCTTTATGAGCAGAGAACCTTTTCCTTCTGCGCTTCCTATGCCTGCGACAGCGTCGCCTTCAACGTGCACGGTGATGTCCGAGTCGGATATGACGGTGTCGCACGCTGTTTTGCGACAGCCTACGGCCGAGCCGCACTGTGCCTTGAGCAAAAGGTCAAGGGTGGAGTTTTTGATATTTATCATTGACGGAGTGCTGCCGTCAAGTGCCGCCAGCGAACCTATACAGCCTGCACGTTCTCCGAGTGAGCGGATAAGGAAGGTTGTGCCGTCCGCTTTTATATCGGTATATCCGCAAAGAGAGCCGACAGCGAGTGCGTTATCGCCCGAACAGCTTATATCTATCGTAGCGTTGCCGGTTTCTACGCCACAGCTTCCGTCATAGGAGCCTGCACCGATACAATCCTTGCCGGTGCAGGATATTTTGATATTGCCGCCGAGCAGCTTTATGGGTGTTTCGCAGGAGGAAACGCCGCCGCCGATACATATACCGTGGTCGCCGTTTGCTTGCAGTTCAACATTTCCGCTAATATCTATCGTAATCTCGCCGAAGGTATCGTTATAGCTGCTGCCGATACAGCAACCGTCATTACGGTAGGAATCAATGTAGAGATTGCCGTTGCCGGTTATAAGAAGCTTTGATGAGTCGGGAACGGATATTCCGTCATAGCTCAGCGAATCGGTCCCTTTTATTTCGAGCGTGGTGTCAGAATTTTCACCAAGACGTATGCACTGGCGCAGAGCGCCTTTTATGTTGGCATTTTCGAGTATTATGTGCGACTTTGAGCCGTCTGCGGTCTTGATAACAAACGACATAACATCACAGCCGTTTGCGTAAAGGTGTGCAACGGCACTTTCAACTATAACTCCTGTGTATCTGTCTGAAAGCATTTTTTCTATGTCGAGATGCTCCTCGCAACCGTCGTGGACGATGTAATCACGAGCCTTTTTTATTTCGGGGCGGCACATATTGAGCATACGCATCTGCTCGGCGACAGCGTCGGGTATATCGGGAACGATCTCCTTCTGCGGCTTTGCGGTATAGAAGCCCTGAATGTAATCTACACCTCTGCGGATGGTGACGCTCATTTCGTCATAGGTTTCGACACCCTCCGCAAGCACCTTTATATTATTCAGCCTTGCAAAATCAATGATGCCTGTGAGGAAGTGCTGTTTCTTTACGTTTGTGTTGATGTCGGTTATAAGGGAGCGGTCAACTTTTATGACATCGGGCTGAAGGCTCAGCACAGCGGCAGTGTTGGAGTATCCGCTTCCGTAATCGTCAATGGCTATCATACAGCCCTTCGACTTGAAAAGGTGACGCAGGCTTGCTATCTTGTCGCCTGTAAGGTCCGCCTGCTCGGTAAACTCGATAACAAGCTGTGGCATGATATTTCCGTATTTTTCGCAGAGCCTGTTGAAATCGTACTCCGTAATCATACTATCGGGTATTGAGTTTATGAATATCTTCTTTTCGCCGAAACGGGCACGGTTTGCGGAGATTATCTCCAGAACGTTTTCGAATGTGAGCCGTTCGATATCATAAAGCCTGCCGTGTTCTCTTGCTATCCTGAGTATCTCAAGAGGTGACGAATTTTTCGGGCGCATAAGCGCCTCGTAAGCGTAAACGGAGCCGTCAACGGTAGACACTATCGGCTGGAAGCAGTAGCTGAAATCGTTATCGTCAATAAGTCCTGTCAGGAGCTTTGAATCCGAATAGCTGTTGCATTCGGCTACATATTCTTCTGCTGAGAACTCTCTTTTTATACTGCCGAGTGCCTTTGCTCTGAAAAGGGCAAAATCGGCATAGTTTATCATCATATCTATAGTAGCCGCCTGCGAGGGATACCAGCAGTAGCCTGCGGTTATCGTATATGCTTCGCTCCGAGTTTCAATGGTTTCGCCGAATTCATCGGTCAGCTTGCAACGTGCAACGGCATCGTACATCTTTTTCATAATGTCGGAAATTTCCGACTTTGTCATCTGCCTGAAAAATACGAGAAAATCCTTATAGCTTTTTACGCCGATTATAACGTTATCGGAAGCAAAGCGTTTTATCGCATTTGCCGCAGTTGCAACGCACAGTGCGGTTTTATCATAGTTCAGCTCGCTGTCTACACGCTCTATGCCGTTGATGTGTATCGCCGCCATACAGCACTGGGCGGTACCGCTGATCTCTGAGAGCATACTGCGTACACGTTTTATGAAGTAGTCACGGGTATACATACCTGTGAGCATATCATATTCCTTAGCGTTATCCTTGTGTGAACGAGCCTCCATTATCTGTGTTACGTCCTGCACAAAGCCGAGCATATAATCCGTGTCATATACAATCTTGATTTTTATATAGCTTGTTTCGCCGCCGGCGGTATACATATATATGTTCTTATAGCCTTCTATCTGATTTTCGTTAAGGCTGTCAAGCAGTGCGTAGAAGCTGTCCTTGTTCATATTATCGCCTTCTATATGGAGCATAGAGGCAACGTTTTTATCGTAATACGCCTTATTCGAATCGTGCGGCAACTTGAAAACACCTATAGTGGGGAAGTTGTCGAGAAATATATTCCAGTCGTGTCGGCTGTTTCCGTCTTTATCAAAAAAGCTCATATAAAGTCCTCCGAATTACACAGATTACCAAGTTCATTATACAAGTTTTTACCACAAAAGTCAATCTGATTTAAGCAAAATGCACAAAATAGACAAATTATCAGGTCGATTTTGTACATTTTTGAGAAAAGCAAAGCCGCGCGGTTGTTGCAACGGTTTTGCTTTCAGACAGTAAAAATCTTTTTTCTTACAATTTTGCAAGTTAGCGAAATAAGGAAATAATTTGCTGTATAATCATAGTATGAAGAACTGTCGGTTTAACCGCTTATTATGGCGGTTATAGCGGCAATCAGAGGAAGGGTGGTATTTATATGGCATTTATGAAGAAGAAAACAAAGCAACGATGCAAAACCATCCTGTCGTTATTCTTTGCGCTGACGCTGATAATGTCGGCGGTCACCTTTGCGGTATCAGCCGCAGAAGCGGCGGCGCTGTCGGTACAGCTGAAAACCGACAAGGAAGAATATACGGCGGATGAGGATATAGCATTAACGCTTGAGATTAAAAACGGCAGTACGGGCAGGCTTGTTGATATTGCTTATGATATTACGGCACCGGACGGCTATGAGCTTAAAAGCGGAAGTGCAAGCGGCGGTGAAACGGAGCTTCTTGCGGGAGGAACGCTGAAGTATGACAGCGTGTATTCTGTGGTAAAAGCGACTCCGGATAATCCTTCGACAGACGGAAGGATAAACCCGACCGTGCCGCTTATAACGGCGGTAATATGCGTTGCGGCACTTTTTGCACTTAACAGGAAGAAAGCAAAGAAAATGCTTGCCTCGCTGCTGTGCGTATCTTTGCTTTTGACGGCACTGCCGCTTGATGTTGCCGCAGAGGAAATCGGCAAAGCGGCGGCTGATACCGCAGATGTGACGGTTACAAAGGATATTACAGCAGGCGGTGTGAAAAAGACATTTACCGCACGGGTAACGGCAGGAAAAACCGCTGACAGCGTAACTGTTACATATGATACGCTGGGCGGAAATAAGATAGACAGCGTTACGCTTGCCGCCGGAGAAACAATAGGCAGGCTCCCCGAAGCGATAAAGAAAAACGCTGTCAATAACGGCTGGTATCTTGACAAGCAGTGCTCGACACAGTTCTATGAGGACGAGCCTGTAAATCGTGATATAACGCTTTATGCGGGATATGATGAGGATAAGATAAAGCCGGAAACGCCTGAATACAACGAGATAACCATATCGGACGCACCTGAGGATTTTTCATTCTCGCTTATCTCATCACAGAGCATAACGGATGATAATTTACAGGACGTTATCAGTATCGAAAATCAGTTCGGTGAAATGCCGCTGCTCAAAGTTGAAAATACAGGCAGCGGAGTATACACTGTAAAGCCTGTTATCAACTGGACGGAAGGCGGCGCATATGTGCTGAGCCTTATAGATAACGGGGTGCGGTTTGACGGCATCAATTCCGACATTATGCCTGACGAGAAGATAAGAACTATCACGCTTTTTATCTACAGGGAAGAAACAAACAACGTAAAGCTTAAAGACGGCATAGTAACTATCCCGAAAAGTCGGATAAGAGAAGATGAAGACAAGGAACATATCTACTTATCACGCAGTGAATTCGAGGCACTCTCGATACACGAGGGTACGGTAATATTCGCTGACGATGCCGAAGAGCCGAGCTATCTGAACGTTGTTTCGTATGAACTTTTCGGCGATGAATACAAGATTCTCACGGTCGGCAGTGATGTTGATGATATATACGAAGAACTTGATATTTACTTCAAGGAAAAGTATGTTGAAAACAATGTGCTTGCCGAGGCGATAGATACCGAAAAGCTGGTCGAACAGCTTTATGAAAGCGAAGGAACACAGCAGCTTACATATATGCTTGCCGCCGCTGTATATGACAGCAAGACGGTAAGGGAGCTTGGTGACGGCAATGCGCCGTTTGAGCTTATGTCCAACACATATATGGACGGGGTAAACTGGAATGACAAGCAGATAAAGCTGAATGTAAAGGAACTTCTCGAAGGGCTTACAATCAGCGCTAAGGTCGGTACGGCGAAGAATACTAATTTCAAATGTATAAACGGTTTCCCGAATGAGCAGGACTGGACGGCACTCAACATCACATTCAGCTATGAGATGACGCTTAAAAACAAGGTAAAGCTGGAGGCTGAGGTAAGCATCAGCGAATACCTTATCATAGGCGTAGGCGGCACTCTCAGCTTAAAGCGTGACTTTAACGTGAAGTTCCTGCCCTTGTCGCAGACAGATGTAACATTCAAGATACTGGTCTGCTCGGCAGATGAGGAAGAGGACGATAAGCAGCAGGATAACGAAGAAAAGAGAGATGTTTCCGTTGAGATAGAAGCCATAATGAACGGCGAGGATAAGGAAAGCGGAAATATCATAAAAGACGTGCGTGAAATGCTCGAAAACAAGGGCGGAGCCATAAGGCTATGCGAGGTGAACCTTTTCAGCGCAACGTTCATGCCTATACTGCCGCTGTCCATAAAGACGGAGCTTAACTTTGTGGTTAATGTTTCGTTTGCGGCGGGTATCAGTATGGAAGCAACGGTGCTTCAGGCAAAGGGTCTTGGCATAAGAGGAAATATCAAGGATCCGTCATCTATAAACGTATACAGATTTATAATGGCGGGCGACGACCGTTACATATTTGATATGTACGCTTACGGCTATCTTGGCGTTGAGGCGGGCATCGAGGGTAAGGTATCGGTATCGCTTCTCGGTCTTAATGATCTCGGAAGTGTCGGTGCGGCACTTGAAATAGGTGCTTATGCCGACCTGTACGGTTATCTGCACTATCATTCACAGGATATGCGACACAATAAATACTACGCTTCTCCGAAGGAACATTACCACGAGCTGCAAGGCGGAATATACTTCGAAATGGGCGTGTATATAAAAATCTCGATATTTGCGGAAAGCAAGCTGTTTAAGAAAAAGGCAGAGCTTGCAAAGCAGTTCAAATTCCCGCTATTCAGCGTAGGCGACAAATATATCTATGCGGATAAGCCGACGCTTGAGGGCAATACTGACATAATACTGCGGGAAACAGATACGAATGTCTATGAGATAGACGGACTTATCCCTGCACAAGGTACATATCTTGATATAACAACAGGAGATATTGTAACACGGCAGATGAGCAGCAGTGAGTTCAAGGCTGCCTGCTACAGCAAGTATTTCAAGGTGAGCAAGAGCGACGACGGCAAGATAACGCTCACGGTATCTCCCGACGCTCCGAGCAGATATACAAGCGGCTTGCTTAGCTGTATACTGCGCCTTTACTATACGGGCGGACAGAATCTGCTGTTTACGTCCGACACCGAAAATCTGTACTATGACGCAGACAAGGGTACTTATATCAGCAGAAAGCATATCGGTGACGTTGATGTATACTATTACCGCAAGGGAGTTGACTTCCCTCTTGAAGACAAGGATAAGACCGCAACGCTGAAGTTTGCGGTATCTGCTGACGGCAGAACGGAAATTGTAGATACAATAACCGTACAGAAGGGCGGATATGTAAGCGGATATTCGCTTGCGGTTTCGACCTACTGCGATAAAAACGGCTATATCTATGATAAGTCGCTGTTTGATACAGAGATACAGCCGTACTACTGGCTCAGCAATGATATGACCATCACGCTTAACACATACACTGCACAGAAGCTGTACTCGGTGGAATACTTTGACACAGAAAATGACAGATGGGTAAGCGAGCTGTGGGCGGTAGATTATCTTGACGATATAAAAATGTTCGACAGATATAAAGCGTCTGTGAACAGCGTTACTCATTTTGCGAGCTTCGGTATCGACAGAGCGGATGGTATGAGATACCAGATGTATATGAAGGACGCTCTGGCATACAGATACTATGACAGCAGTTACAGCGGCAGTGTACACGGCCTTGATACGACTAAACCGCTTGCGGTGAACTACGGCAGTGAAGAAGATCTGCAGTCGTTCAGGGCTGAATACGAAAAGCTGTACCCGACAGCCTACAGCATTATGCTTAAAGCAAACTATCTTGTAAGAAGATGCATAGTCGATATTTATAACGAGAGCGGTTATGCGGGTGCAAGATATGTTGAATACGGCACTGAGTTCAGAGTGCCTGATACATTTATCGACAATATCAACAGCAGTAAGGAAAACGAGCTTATCGGCTGGGATATTGACGGTGACGGCAAGGCAGATATTGCTCCTAATGAAAAGTTCACCGTTATGGGCGATATGAGGCTGAAGCCTGTGATGAAGCGAAAGCTGTACACGGTAACGGTAAGACTTGCGGATTACACCGAAAGAAAGTTTGACGTTATCTACGGCAAGCCTTTGCCGCAGGAGCTTGACCGGCTTATAAACAGCATTCCCGACAGTCCGAAGCCTGACAGCGAGGATTCGTTCTACGAGCCGTCATATGTGCTTATTAAGAGCGATGTTACGGTAGGCGGTTATACGGCAGGCGAAACTGTAAGGTACAACGGCGATATAAGCATAATGCCGGAAAGCAACGTGTACTTTGAAATAGTTCCTGCGAAGCTGTATCACTACATAACGCTTATCGCAAACGATGGCGGCGGATTCAGATATACCGATGAAAACGGCGCTGAAATAGAAACTGACAGGATAAGGACGGTTGTACAGGACGGTTACCGTTTTGCAACGGCGCTTTACGGATATTCCGCATATGCGCCTGAGGACACATATACTACCGAATATCTGCTGTCGTATTTTGTGGACGCAGACGGAAACAGAATCGGCAGTAACGATAATGTGAAGAAGCCCGGTACCTACTATATGAAGTGGAACACCAACGACAGACGCTGTTATATAAACTATGACGTTTATATTTACAACGAGCATGGAGCGGAGGTTTCACACGAGGTAAAGTCCGAGTTTGACGGCTACAGACCCGAATATGATGAGCTTTGTAAAAAGTATGATGCCGAAGTTGAGGCGCTTGCACAGTATGATGACGAGTATTACACATATACTCTTAAGGAAGAGCCGATAAACGAAGAAAACACAACGATTGACGGCAAGCCCTACAAGTTAGCAGAGCTTGCAAGTGTCGAAAAAGGACAGATGCCGCAGAAGGTTTGCAAAGTAAACCAACAATACCGCCTCTGTCTGCAATACGAATATATCGGGGCTTCCAATCAGGGAAATAAGATACAGGAACGCGACCTGAAGGAAATCAATGCCATACTGCCGATGGGTTATACCGCCAAGTCGGAAAGCGCTTACTGGTATTGGGACAAAAAGGACAATAAACAATATCTTCTGTTATTGCTGATCATCGTCATTATCTTCTTTACCACCAGTATCCTGTTCAATTCGCTGAAACAGCCGTTGGCCGTTATCTTTGTAATACCGATCTCTTACATTGGCGTATTCCTCACGTTCTATTGGTTCAAATTGAATTTCGACCAAGGAGGATTTGCCTCCTTCGTCCTGTTGTGCGGCATAACCGTTAACGCAAGCATCTACATTTTGAATGAATACAACCAAATCCGGCAACGCAAACCGTTGATGTCGCCCTACAAGGCATATCTGAAAGCCTGGAATGCTAAGATCACGCCCATTTTCCTCACAGTCGTTTCGACCATCTTAGGCTTCATCCCATTCATGTTAGGTCCGGATAAGGAAGCGTTTTGGTTCCCGCTGGCCGCCGGCACCATCGGCGGGCTTGTCATGTCTATATTAGGAATCTTCCTCTATTTACCTCTTTTCACATTAAAAAAACAACCCTAACCTTAACTTTCCCCTTTCAAATAAGGATTACCGTTTATCATCAAAATACTCTGTATGCCAGTCGTTTGCATATTGTCAACAAAATGTCAACTCTAACATTCACCCTCCAATAAAGTAAAATATACTTTTGCGACCTCTTTAGACCTGTTCAAATCTTTCGTCTCAAAAGGAAAACACACTGGCTTCTCTTTCTGTTTAAATAGGGTATACT
>OJNS01001160.1_pt1 | contig 14151 bp, 19 predicted proteins | sample 1597911 | NCBI WGS metagenome assembly OJNS01 (sample SAMN01915214, study PRJEB22387) | human gut metagenome | isolation source: stool | host: Homo sapiens | place: USA
CTATGAAGAATATGTGGAGGGCTGGGCACATGAAGCGAAAACGCCCCTATCGTTGCTGACCATGCTCTTGGATAACCGGAACGATGAAATCTCTCCTTCCCTGCAAGCAAAGCTGGATTATGTCCGCAGTCAGCTTCAGGAGGATGTCACGCAGATGCTGTACTATGCCCGGTTGAAGAGCAGTACAAAGGATTACCGATTTGAGGATGTCAATTTGAATGACTGCTTGGGTGAAGTTCTGGAGGACTATGCCCCACTTCTTGAAGAGAAGCAGTTTGCCATTCTCAACAAACTGCAATCTGAAACAGTCTATACAGACCGTAGAGGACTTCAGTTTATGTTGGGACAAATCGTTAGCAATGCCATCAAATATAGCAGCGATAGTCCCATGCTTACAATTTCCGTGATACATTCGGAGACCGCAGATATCCTTTCTGTTGAAGATAACGGCATTGGCGTAAAAAAATATAATCTGCCGTACATTTTTCAAAAGGGCTTTACCGGGGATTCTACTGACAGCAGAAAGAAGGCTACCGGTATGGGACTTTACCTGGTTAAGAAGATGGCCGACGATCTAAATCTTCATCTGGAAGCAGCTTCCCAGTGGGGAAAGGGCTTCAAGATTGTCATCTTCTTTCCTAAATTGAGATCCAACGGAGGGAAATAATATAAACAGAAAAACGCCCGCAGGATTTTCTCCTGCGGGCAGCGTGTTGTCAGCTATCCCAAGGCTTGTATTCTGTTACAGTTTTCAAATAGGTTTCGGGATCGCCGTTCAAGATAAGGTCTGCATACTCCAAAGGAGCGTTGTAGATCAAATAATCCAGCTCTGACCGCTGATACATATTGTCAGCAATCTCGTTCTCAACGGCGATAGTGTCAATCGCAATCATACTGCCGTCGCTGAATTTCACTTCCACACAGCAATTATCCATATTGTAGGCACAAGATATTAAGGTTTTCATGGTATGTCCTCCATAATTCGTAATATAAAGCGAAAATCCCGTCTGACTTCCTGTTAGAAATCAGACGGGATTTGTCCGTATGCACCCCGGAAACCGTCAGCTAACAGTTGATAAGTAAATTAGTTCCTTATCACTGTTAAGCCAATGGTTACAGGCTTATCTTTTGGAGCTGCTGGGCGGATTCGAACCGCCGACCTCATCCTTACCAATTGCAGAACGATTGTTTTTCCTTGCTGTTGGTTATTGTGACTTATTGCCCGCAAGCCTTTGATTGCAACGGCTGCGGGATTTTCTTTGCGATAGCTTGCCGCTTCGTGTTGTATCTTAAAAGTTCTTGCTTTTTGATACCTGTGTCGGTTTTGTGTCGGTTTCTAAAAATGCAGTCCGACAAGACCTCATCCCTTTTCGGCTCGATTTCGGAACATGGGCGGCGCGGTGACTCCTTTCCCGTACCCTTTTTCCCCATATACTCCCGTACATGATGAAGCACATAGGATAATACGATAGAGAAGTATACTGAACTACGCGCGCAAATAACGCACGCGCACGCGAGGGAGCATCCGGCCATCGGTTCTGACGTTTGCGCAACCGAGTGTCCAACGATGGTGTAAAAATAGAACTACAGGAACTCCGTTGCGATATTATTTTCCGCAGACGCCTTGCGCCTTGCGTTCTTCTATGCTACTATAAAATTTAAGGGAGTGTTCTGTGTGTTCTTTGATGGCCTTTCTGATTTTGAAAAGGGCGCAGTCTTTTGTGCTATGGACTCTGCAAACGAGAAGAGTGAAATGCGTCCATCTGTGAAGTTGATGCTCAAATATTACAAGAACGGGCATTTTGACAAAGAGGGTTTCCTGAAAAAAGTTCGCCCTATTGTGCCGTATGCAAGTGATGAAGAAATCCTTGAATATGCCAACCAAGCCGTCCTTGAAGAGTTGCGCCGGCGTGGGTTGGAAAAGGGTAGCTAATCAGTAAGGAGGTACCACTATGGACTTTTTTGAAAGCATGGCCATGTCCGGCGGTGATCCCGCCGTGGCTGCCGGTATGCACACCGATGCCAATTCATCTCCCGAACGCCCCACGCCTGCCGGCCGCCGCGGTCCTCCGCCTCCCGGTGTGACCATCCCTCCCAACGCTTATGCCATCTACTCCCGTTCCGGGAAGTATCTGGGATGGGCTTACCGCGAGGAATGACACAAGATCGCTTACTGTACCCTTCCCCGGCGAGAGCTGACAGCTCCGCCGGGTCTTTCTTCTCTATACGGATCAGTCCCATACCGGAAGGCATGCAGAGGACATTCCGACTCCTGACAGGCGTCCACACGGTGCGGCTTGCCCAAACAACATTCCGCCAGACAGTAGGCGGAGATCGCCCGCAGGGGCGTTTCGGGCCGCCGCATTACTGTACCCCCCAGCGTTCCAGTTGCTTTTCCAACTCGCTGCGCTGGTTCTGGAGGGAGCAATACCGGGTGGTACGCTGTGAGTCGCTCAGCGCATTGACTGCCACGCCGTGTCGTTTGCGGCGCGCAGCTTCTTCCTCCGCGTCCGCCTTTGCCCGGCAGAACTCCGATTCGTTGGGACAAAGCACGTTGATCCATATCCTCGTGCCGTATCCGGGAATATCCTCCACGAGAAAGGCGGGATTGCCGGAAAAGGAATACCCTACACCGCCAAAGAAAGCGAGTCCTCCGTAGATGTCTTTTCCTTTAATCGCGCCCAGCTTGGCGCGCTCCGCCTCCGCTTTCCACGCTTCCCATGTGGAGAAGATGCGGGCATCTACATATACCCGTATCACGGGACAGTAATCCAAGCCACGGCGCTGCACATCCTCTTCAAAGTACGGCTCGTTTCCATCTTCTCCGCCGGCATCTCGCCACGCCTGAAGTGAATAGCTTTTGATAGAGTTGCGATAGTCGTCACCGCGATTCTGACCCAAGAAATAATCTGTTCTCATATTCTCTTGCTCCTTTCAGCCCTGACGGGGCATTTTTGTTTCTCAACGGGTTTTCTCAGCCTCTCGCTTTTCCATCTCGGTCATCTCGGCATATCGCCGTGCCCAAAAATCAATGTTGGCCTGCCGTTTTCGCTCCCGCACTCCGGGGCGCTGAGAATATGCCCTCATGTATGCCCGCTGTGCGGCCTTCGCCTGCTCCTCGCGGGTCAGCTCTGCCATAGCTACACACGCTCCTTTCCTGCAAAAGTAAACCGGCTGACGGGTATAAAAAAGCGCACGAAGTCCCTGCGCATACTCCGCTGGGTTCTGTGGCGTTTGCCTTTTCCCCATTTGGAGCTTACGGCCACCCTGTTATGGCCATGCGCTGTCGGTTTCTTCGCACGTTTCCGCTTCCTATCCGCCAGCCGGTATTCAGTTGGCCGCCTGTTTATATCCCGCCGACGGCTGCGGGTAGGAATGAACTCACAAACAAAAGTTTGGAGCATGGGGATGGATACAGGGCATCCCTATGTGTACAGTATAACAAATTCGAAGTGAAAGCACAAGATATAGCGAAAGAAAAGCGTGTATAAACATTATGTTGCGGTGTTTGGTATTTTTTATGCAGAATGTGTGAATGCTACATACATTGTACAACTGGCTTGGTTAATGTGACCTCGAAGAAGAATATTTCCAACTGTGGCAAAATTCTCGCCGAATATGGTTGCAATTTTCTCAAAAAAGACATATAATAACCATAACAGGACCCCCCGCACCTCTCCACGGTTTCGTGTGATGTGTCCCAGGGGGGACATTTTTATGTACGGGGATAGTACTATGGCTATACAGATGAAGTTTCCAACAACATACGCGGAGCAGCTCGCCAAGTTGAAAAATCGCGGATGCGTGATTGAAGATGAGGCTGCCTGCTGCGAGGTGCTGAAGGCAGTAAACTATTATCGGCTGTCGGCATACTTCCTACCGTTCAAGGGTGTCGATGATCGCTATAAAGACGGCACGACATTCCGCAAGGTCTATCGCATCTATGAATTCGACCGCAAGCTGCGCGGTATTTTGTTCTCGGCAGTCGAGGAAGTGGAGATATTCCTGCGTTCTCGCTTTGCCTATTACCACGCCCACAAATACGGAGCAACAGGGTATTTGGACTCGGGCAATTACTCGGACAAGCACAACGCGGAGAAATTTAATGCTACCTTGCAGCGAGAGATCGAGAATAACAAGAAAGTCCTGTTTGTGAAGCATCATCTTGAAAAGTACGATGGTGTTTTCCCTATATGGGCCATTGTTGAACTGTTCACATTTGGCACGTTGTCGTATTTCTATGCAGACCTGACAACGCAGGATAAGAAGCAACTGGCGGATGAACTATACCAAACAACACCTAAGAATTTGACCAGCTGGCTGCGGTGCTGCACTGATCTGAGAAATATATGCGCCCACTATGGACGGCTGTATTACAGAATATTTCCCGCCATTCCTGCGGGCCTCAATTTGCATGAGGCCGCCAAACGGCGGTTGTGGGGCGCGGTTTTGGTTCTAAAGAGCCTCTATCCAAATCCCTTCAAGTGGAATAACGAGGTATTACCCTCTATTCATGCCCTGTTCGACGAATATGCGGAGGACATAAATCTCTACCACCTGGCTTTCCCCGAGGATTGGCTGGAGCAGTTGAGGAAGTAAACGCTCCCTGCAAAATCGGAACATCTGTCCGGCGGGGAGAGTTTCGGGGAGGGGTACTTACTTTCTTCAACTCCGTATTGTAAACCACCCCCTCCCTTTCGCTGCGTACACCCTGCATGCTGCATGGAGCGCTTGTATGGCTGGCCGCGTTCGCCTGGTGTGAGATTAGTCTATATCGCGAAAGCTGTGTATGATGGCATGAAAAAGGGCCGGATTTCAAGTCCGAACCATGCTTATGCCCTTCTCACTGCGCGAATTTCAAATTCAAGCAGTGGGGTAAGGGGGTAAGTACTGCGGTGGCCTTGCGTGTCATTTTCCGCGCAGTGTGCAGCGTGTTTCCTGTGTTATGCGATCTTTGCTGCGAGAGTGGATATGCTTGCTTGTGGGCAGAAGAAAGAGAGTACCCGCCGCATGGCAGGTACTCTCTTCCCGTATGTAGCGGATGTGTTGGTTACTCCGTTTTGTGGTCGATGCTGGCCTTGACTTCGCTGGTAAGCTCTTCCAGCGCCGGCATGATGTCCTTATCACGCATAGTCATAATCTCATTGTTCAGTCGCTCAAGAAAGGCGTCGCGCTCCGCTGTGGAAAGTGAGTGGGATGAGTGGGACTGGCATATCATCTTCCGCACCTCATCGATACCCTCATCGATGCGGCGGGACTTCTCTACGCGCTGGGCTTCCTCCAGATAAGCGCCGCAGGGATCGCGGTTACCTTCAAACTCGCCGCCGGTCATCAGATGGTAAGACTCCAGTGCATCTCCCAACACATTCGTGATAGTCAGGAGCAAATCGCCAATGTTTTCCGCGTCGCTCTGCACCCACTCCTGATAGTCCGTGGGGTGCTCGCCCCAGTACTGCATCCAGAGGTGCAGCAGCATACGCCAGGGACGCTCGAAGTCGGCCATGGTTTCGTAAAGGCCTTCGCGGATAGTGTGCCGCTCAGCAGCGATGAGAGGGTATACAACAGGCATAATTTCCTCCTTGTTTTATCGGCGGGAGGCTGGTACAATGACTGTACCAGCTGCCCTGTGGCGGTTGGTGTTCAAGCTCCTCTGTGTCGTGCTTTGGTCGGCGTAGGCACAGGGGGCTTTTCTATTGCGTCCAGCAGCGTCAGCGCCCAGCGGGTAAGCTGAATCGCTCCGGCGATTGTGACAAGGTACAGCATCGGCGGCACCTCCACAGTCGCACTTTTCACCGGGATCGAGATTTGCTCCGCAATGGGGGCATGGGCGGTAGAGGCTCATGACGCACCGCCTGTTCTCTTGAGTGACTCCATCCGCTTGGCACTGCAGATGGGGCAAAGGATGGCTGTTCCGTACAGGTCGCTTTGCCCATCGCTGAAAACCTCGCTGATATCCACACGATGTTCCTTTCCGCAGACCGGGCAGGTGGTGTAAACGTTGTCATCCTCGATGTAGAGCTTGAAGCCGAATTTTTTGAGATAAAACACTTTAATTTCCTTTCCGCGGCCATGCAAGACCGCTTTCCTATTTTTCGCCGTGCGGCGGATGGGTTCGCGTGTGTCCGACTTCGGGGGTATGTTTACCCTTGGTCGGGGGTATCCTGCTCTGAATCGTTTATTGAGACGCTGTTTTGGGTCAAAGAATGGCCTTCCGCAGCTTTCTTGCGGCGGTGGGGGTTCTTGCCGAAGCGGTAGATGTGCAGCGCACATTCGGTGCATGGGCACAACCGAACTTCAAGCGCGGAGTCACAGCAGCAGTCCAGACATTTCATGCGGATGCTTTTTAACGGTGTAGGCGTAGTCTTCACCTCCCTTCAAATTTTCAGATCCGGGCGGCTCAAGCAACGCTGAACCGCTGGACGGTGCTCGTCTTGGTAAACTGTGCCGCCAGGTCGGGCAGTGCCTTTTTCAAGGCGGTGGTGTCAATGCGGCTGGTGGTAATGGGCTTCCATACGGCTTTCCAGTCGCTGCCGGTCAGAACGTCCACGCCGGCGGCGGTCATTTCGGCCTTGATGGCATCCTGAATGGTGTCGATCGCGGCGGTCAGTTCGTCGGCCATGCGGCGCAGCTCCCGCAGCTCGTGGATCTGGGAATCAAGATTTTTGGCAAGCATAGTGTGTACCTCCATTCATTTTGTTGGGGTCGGGCAGCGTCGGAAATGTATTGCGCCCACTGTTTCAGGGCTTTTCGCCCGTATGTCTGCCGCCCGCTTATGGCTTGTTTAAGGCCGCCCCTGTTGCCTTTCGGTGATTAAAATATACACCATATCTATGTGTATGTCTATTGGTGATATACACGAACATTAAGTGTTTGTTGTGTGCACATTATACACTTGACGCCTGTGCATATTTGGTGATAAAATAAGGGGTGATAAAGGAGGTGGACAAATGCCTGTCCGTTTTAAAATCGATGTGTTGGCTGAGTTGAAAAAGAACGGTTTTTCCAGCTACAAAATGCGGCAAAAAAAGCTCATGGGCGAGGCCACAATTCAACAGTTACGCAAAGGTGAGCTTGTCTCTTGGGAAAACATAGGCCGCATTTGTGCTATGCTTGACTGCCAACCAGGGGACATTTTGGAATACGCTGAAAGCTGAATACTTTCCCGCCCTTGACCACGCCGGTCAGGGGCGGTCTTTTATTCTCTCCAACAGATAGGCATTTCGCCGCGCCTGTCGAGTGCGGGCCTCTGCCAGAGATGCCGACTCGGCCTGAGCCGCAGCGTGGCGCAGGTCGTGGCTGCGGATATTGGGAACGCCGGTGACGGCCCTGACGTGGGATTCCACAAGGGTGGAGAGCCACTGGCGGGAGCCGCGCTGCCACTCGCGGCTTTCATCGCCGGTACGAGGGCCGAAGGAACCCTTTGGCGCGGTATTCCCAAACAGTGGGGCGGTGTCGGGGACGTTTTTCGGGCGGATGCCGCTGGCCAGGTAGAGCTGCACGGCGGACTGGGCAAGGTCTGAAAATGCCACCTGCCGGACTTCGCCAGTGTGACCATCCCGGGCGGCAATCACGTTGTCCGCCCAGTGTAGATCAGCCGGGGTCAGGTGCAGTAGTTCCCCATTGTGCAGGTCGGTGGTAAGAAGCAAAATCGCGATTGCGTAATTCCGTGGGTAGGTGGCGGCCTTGGCGTTTTGGGGACGTTCGTATGTATAAAGCCGCCGGAGTTGCCAGTCGTGGAGCGTGACATATTCCGCCGGCGGCAGGTCGCTCACCGTTGGGATCAGGCGCTTCAAGACTGGATTTGCCTGATACCATCCATGCTCGCACGCCCAGTCGAAGAAGGCGCGGAGCTGACGCAGGTACTGAGCGATTGTCCGCTCCCTGCAGCCGCGGGATTCAAGATTGCCCCGCCAAAGGAGCACCTCAGCGTAAGACGGAACATCAGACTTGTCCTCATACGCGCCAAAGAAGCTGGTAAAGTCTGCCAGTGTGCTGGCGTATGCCTCGACGGTGCGAGATAATCGCCCCTGCTCCTCCAGATCGCGCAGCCACGCGGCGCTGGCCGCCTCCAGTCGTTCAACGGGTGTGGCGTATGTAGAGTCGGTCACAAATTTCACCTCCCATCAGATACATCGGCCATAATTTTGTTGAAATACCGCTTGAAATCATAGGCGGACTGCACCTGTCGCTGCCAATAGTCATGATCCAGCGATTGGTACATGACCTCTTCCATCACATCCCAGGCCACCCCGTTCTGGGTGTGCAGTTCATCTAACGTTGCCGCCTGCTTTTGCAGTTCCGCCTCCGTAGGCTGTGCCCTGCATGGATTGTCCCCGGCCTTTTCATCGGCCAGATACTTTGCAATCTGATAGGCATTGCTGTCATGCTCGTACACGCGCTGGTCGCCTGAATAATTTTTTGACGCGGGGGCGAGGGCGTCTTCTCCACTCTCCCTTCTTTTTCTTTCATCTCCTTCTTGCTCTTCTTCTGTATCGCTCGGTAACAAGTCGTTACCAGTTGTACGAGTCGTATCATCTGGTAAGTTCTTGCCCCATCGTTTTTTCACATTTTCCGCGTTTCGCTTACTCTTGGCTTCAAAGTCCGCAAGGGTTTCGTCTACGCTTTCACGGAAGGAGCAGAAAAGCGCATGCGCGGCGCCGTTAAGAGTTTGAACCTCTCCTGTGGAAAAGTAGTGCAAGGCTGCTTTCAGTGCTTGTCCTACTACCGCGTCGTCTGAACCGTCGATAAATGCTTTTTGACCGAGATAGATCCGAAACCATGTTGCGCGGCCTGTTTTTCCCACGCCTCATCACCCACCGATCTGCCTGGTGGCCTCGCGGCGCAGCTTTTCCAACAGTGCCGGGACGTCTACGAGATATACCGTCCCCGATCGAATATGCGGGACAGTGCCGTCCTTGCATTCCTTCCGTAAATAGTATTGGCTAAGTCCGGTGCTGCGGCAGGCATCAGGGATCTTCTGATAGGGCGTGGATACTTTTGAGAATTGCACAGCATACATTTTCAGTCACCCACCTTCATGATTTCGGCCCCCAAAACAGACACAACCTTTTGCGCGGTCTCTCTGTTCACGCTTTTTCCAGATCGAATAGCCGTTATGGTACTGCGGGAAAGCCCAGTTTGTTCCGCTAGCTCGTTGCCGGTAATGTCGAGCCGGGCAAGCGCGGCTGCAAATTTTTCTCGATTGATACGGATACGCATTACAGTTCACCTCACTCATTTGATTTATGAACGTATAATAGCACAATCATTTGCTTTAGTCAATATTTTTTCATTCAAATGCTTGAAAAAATTTCTGAGACATGGTATCATTCTCAATGAGGTGAAGGCGCATGACTGTTGGGGAACGTATAAAAGAGGCAAGGAAAAAAGCAAATATGACCCAAAACGAACTGGCTCAAAAAATGGGTATTCCGTTTCAAAGCATCAGCCAATGGGAGAGAGATTTGCGAAAGCCAAAATATGAAACACTTGCTCGCATTGCAACTGCGCTTGGCTGTAACATTGGCGACTTAACCGGTGCTTCATTTACGGAGGGTGACACCTTTTGGGATGGGCATTTGGAAGTTACAGACGTGGATTTGAGTGATAGTGGTGGTGGTGACTGTGAGGTGGGGTTTAAGTTTGATACGACGGGACTCTCCCTGGAGCAGCTAAAAACTTCTTTGGAACTATTTTTTAAAATGCAGGATGAAACAGGCGTCGTAATAAAAGATGCAAAAGGTATCCCTCTCAAAGATTCGTGTGAGATAAAAAGGCTCATTGATTCGGTTGCGGAACGAGAAAAGGCAAAAACGAGCGTTGAGGATTAAAGCCGCACTGACACCTGACCACAATGACGCTATACAAAAAACAAAGTCCCATGCCGGAGCATGGAGCAGGAAAGGAGCATATATGGATAGCAAACAGATTAGCACACTAAAACTAGCCTTTGATGAAATTGTCCATATGACTGACGATGGTGTCGAGTACTGGTACGCGCGAGAAATTCAGAGAGCATTAGGATATTTGAAATGGGATAAATTCCAAAATGTTATCGAAAAAGCAAAAAGTGCTTGCAAAAGTAGCGGGAATAGCGTACAAGACCATTTTCTCCAAGCGGGGAAAATGGTTTCCATCGGCTCTGGAGCAGAAAGAAAAATCGAAGACATTATGCTAACCCGCTATGCTTGTTACTTGGTAGCAATGAATGGCGATTCAAGCAAATCCGAAATTGCATTCGCTCAGACTTATTTTGCTTTGCAGACGAGAAAACAGGAACTCCTTGAACAACGGCTTGCAGATATGAACCGCTTACAACTCCGGGAGCAGTTGAAGACATCGGAAAAGAGACTATCGCAAAACATTTATGAGCGTGGAGTTGATGACAAGGGGTTTGGGCGTATTCGATCAAAGGGAGATCAAGCACTTTTTGGCGGCAATACAACCGAGGATATGAAACGGAAGTATGGAATTACGAGTGGCTCACTTGCCGACTACTTACCGCCCGTTACCGTAGCCGCTAAGAATCTTGCAACTGAAATGACGAATTTAAATATTGAAGATAAGGACCTACGAGGAGAAGATACGATTACAGCGGAACACGTTCAAAATAATGAAAGCGTTAGGGGAATGCTGAAGCAAAGAGGGATTGCCCCAGAAAAATTAAAGCCAGCAGAAGATATAAAGAAAGTCGCTCGACGATTTAAGTCAGAAGAAAAGAAATTAGCAAGCAAGGCAGGAAAATTGCCCGCTACTGAGAAAAAGTAATAGGAGGAACTAATGCCGTCTACCCGGAAAATGACAACCAAATCCGGCAAGGTATTCTACGAGATCAGCGTCAGCCGTGGCCGCGGCAAGTCCCGTCTTACCCGTCGATGGTACGCGCCGGAGGGCTGGAGCAAAAAGGCCATCGAACGCGAGCTTGCCGCTGTGTCTGCGGAGTTTGAACGCCAGTGCGATGCGGGTGAAGTCAGCCGCAGTACCGAACCGCGGGGCCCGGCATCGCAAGCGGCGATGGAGGCGGCCAAGATACTGACCCTGCGCCAGTATGGGGAGCGGGTGTTCATGCCTGCAAAGACTGTCACACTGAGTGAAAATGCCCGTGAAAACTATCAGAGCAATCTCGATAAGAAGATATACCCCGCTCTCGGCGATTTGAAAATGCCGGAGATTACACCGGCGCAGATCAGTGCATTTCTTCTGGACTTTCAGGCGCAGGGAAAAGCTCACGCCACAGTGATGAAGCTCTATACCATCCTGCACTCGCTGTTCAAAATGGCCTATTTGGGTGACATGATCGAGCGAAACCCCATGGACAAGGTGGAGCGCCCGAAGCCGCGCAAGGACGAGGTGAAGACGTCTGAGCCGTCCGCATATACGGTGGAGGAGGTTAGGAAGCTGCTGGACGCGCTGGAAACAGAGCCTCTCAAATGGCGGGCCTTGGTACGGCTGCTGATTGATACGGGTATCCGCCGGGGCGAGTGCTGCGCCCTGAAATGGCAGAATGTTGACCTCAAGACAGGTGAGATAAGGATTGCGGGAAACCTCTGCTATACGACGGCAAAGGGCGTTTACATGGATACGCCTAAAAGTGGTCGTGAGCGCATTGTCTGTGCAGGCACGGACACGATTGCTCTCCTGCGAAAGCTCCGCGCAGAGCAGGCGAGCAAGGCCGTGAGTGCGTATGTTTTCACGCGGGAGAGTGACCCGGAACCGATGCACCCGCAGAGCCCTACCCGCTACCTGAGAAACTTGTCTGCCCGCTGCGGTCTGCCTGATTTGCATCCGCACAAGCTGCGGCATACCTTTGCCAGCATTGCCATTACCAACGGAGCGGATGTGGCCAGCGTCTCGGAGGCACTGGGACATAGTGACAAGGCGGTGACGCTACGGATGTATACCCATGCCAACGCCGAAAGTGTGAAGCGAGCTGCTGAGATCGCACGGGAGGCAATTAAAAAAGCCGGACAGGGATAACCCCTGTTCGGCATCTTTTTTGCGTGTCGGTGTCGGTTTTTGTGTCGGTCTCTCTGAAAATGCATTGTTCGTCGTTTTGACGAAAGAAGGTGAAAAGTTGTATAAACATAGCAAAATCCGCCCAAACCTTACGATTTAGGCGGAAAATGTTGGAGCTGCTGGGCGGATTCGAACCGCCGACCTCATCCTTACCAAGGATGCGCTCTACCTACTGAGCTACAGCAGCATATTGGCGACCAAGAAGGGGCTCGAACCCTCGACCTCCAGCGTGACAGGCTGGCGTTCTAACCAACTGAACTACTTGGCCATGCGTGGTGGGAACAACTGGACTCGAACCAGTGACCCCCTGCTTGTAAGGCAGGTGCTCTAACCAGCTGAGCTATGCTCCCGTACCTGTCGCTTCAAACGACAGGATTGATTATAACAATCTCCACCCAATATGTCAACAAGAATTTTTTAAAAATCCCTGTTTTTCTCACAGATTTTTCAGAAGCCTCTGAATATCCTCCGCCGTGAACTTATACACCGCGTCGCAGAACTGGCATGTCAGCTGGCAGCCGCCCTGCTCGGAGAGCATCTGCTCCAGCTCCTCCCTGCCCAGGGAGATCAGGGCGCGCTCCACCCGCTCCCGGCTGCAATAGCACCGGTACTCCACCGGGCACGTCTCCAGTATCTTCAGGTCAAAATCGCTCATGACCGTCCGCAGCATGGCCTCCGGGTCGTCGTTCTTTTCCAGAATGGCGGACACGGCGCCCGCTGCCATGATGCCGCCCTCCACCTTGGCGATGGTATCCTCCGCCGCGCCGGGCATCAGCTGGATAAGATAGCCGCCGGCGGCCTTCACGCTCTGATCCCTGTCCACCAGCACGCCCAGCGCGCAGGCTGTGGGGATCTGTTCCGACTCCACGAAGTATCCGGCGACATCCTCCGCGATCTCGCCGCCCAGCAGGTCGATGGTGCCCACATAGGGCTCCTTCATGTGCAGATCCTTGATGACCGTCAGCGTGCCCTCGTGCCCCACGGCGGTGCCCACGTCCAGCTTGCCGTCCTTCCGCAGGGGGATGTCCACGTGGGGATTCGTCACATAGCCCCGGACGTTGCCCTCGTTGTCGCTGACCGCCAGCACCGTGCCCAGCGGGCCGCCGCCCTTGAATTGCAGCGTCAGGCTGGCGCCGTCGCTTTTCAGGGCGTTGCCCATCATGGACGCCGCTGCCAGCGTGCGTCCCAGCGCCGCCGTCGCCACCGGCAGCGTCTTGTGTATCTGCCGGGCGCGCTCCGTCAGGTCGCGGCTGCAAATGGCCGCCGCCTGCACCATGCCGTCTGTGGAAATGGCTCTTACGATCCTGTCTGCCATAATTATGTCAACCTCTTTTGCTTATTTTCTCACGCAGCTGAAATAGATCCGCTGCTCGTCCTCCTTCGGCCGGCGCAGCTTCCCGTCCCCATACACCCGGATATCGCCGAAGCCGGCCTCCGTCAGCCACGACGTCAGCTCCTCCGCCGAATACGCCCGCTGGCGGTGCAGCTCGGCGCTGCGCCGCCACGTACCGTCGCTCCGGCGGCGGAACAGATCCATGTAATAGGTACACAGCCCCCGGCTGTACTCCGTGCGCCACACGCAGTAGGTGTCATCCGTCTCATCCAGAAACACCTGCCCGTCCAGCGCCTGCAGCTTGGCCACGGTGTTCACGTCGAACACCAGCATCCCGCCGGGCGCCACGAACAGATGCAGCCGCCGGAACGTGCGGCGCACGTCCTCCGGGTCGGTCAGGTAGTTCAGACTGTCCAGGCAGCACACCGCCGCGTCCACCGTGCCGTACAGATCCAGCTTCGGCATGGACTGGTGCAGGAAAACAGGCGGCACGCCCGCCGCCTGCCCGCCCTTGCTCATGGCTGCCGCCAGCATGTCCTCGCTGCCGTCCACGCCGATGACCTCGTAGCCCTGCTGCGTCAGCAGCCAACTCATGGTCCCGGTGCCGCAGGCCAGGTCCAGCACCAGCTTCACCGGGATACGGCTGCGGCACAGCAGCTTCTCGATGAAATCCAGCCGCTTTCCATAGCCCACATCCTCGGTCAGCGCGTCATATGAACCGGCCAGCGCCTCGTAGCAGCTCATTTCTTCTCTTTCTCATTCATCTTCTCCAGCACGCTCTCATACCCGCCGTTGCCGTAGAT
>OJNS01001162.1_pt1 | contig 14129 bp, 10 predicted proteins | sample 1597911 | NCBI WGS metagenome assembly OJNS01 (sample SAMN01915214, study PRJEB22387) | human gut metagenome | isolation source: stool | host: Homo sapiens | place: USA
TGGAAACACGACAATAGAGTTTCCAAGCACAATAGAGTATGCTCAGCGTTTTCGGGATAACCATCCTGATGCAATTTTTCAGGTAGCCAAAAATGACGATCAGAACTTCTATGATGTCTGCGAAGATATAGGACCACCTGCAAGAATGATGCGCTGGTGCTGTTCTATGTTCAAAACAGGACCAATTACAAGAGTAATAAATAGTTTGTACCGTAGTCAGCAAATACTCACATTCTATGGAATTAGGAAATCGGAGTCTGTAAGCCGGAGCAAATATAATCGAATTGAAGATAGTGCCGATGCTGTAAAGATTCAGCAGCAAACAGTGGCATCTCCGATTTTCTTCTGGAAAGACATAGATATTTGGCTCTACATAATCGCAGAAAATGTAGACTTCAACGACGCTTATCGTCTCGGCTACGATCGTGTAGGCTGTTGGTGCTGCCCTAACAATAACCAACGCGCTCAGTTTTTGTCAAAAATCTATATGCCTGAGCAATCCAGAAAATGGCGTAACTTTTTGTTGGAGTTCGCAGAGAAAATAGGAAAACCAGATCCCGAAGTATATGTAGATACTGGAAAATGGAAAGCTCGTCAAGGCGGCAATGGTCTTGCATCAGCAAGTGATGTAAAGATTAGATTCACAAACTGCACAGCCGAAGATCATGCCAAAATATACCGGCTGGTCAGACCATTTGATGATGAGCTTATAGGGATGTTTGTACCGTTTGGACGAGTAGCACCTGAACTGGGTAGAAAGTTGCTAAGAGAAGTTGTTGTTCTCGATCACAAAACAAAAATCCCAATTCTCTCTCTCCAACCTTTTAGTCAAGACGGTTATGAATATGCCGTAAAAGTTAGAACAATGAATGTTGCAGACCATGACGATTTACAACGCATGGTTGGGTATCAAATAAGGAAATTCAACGCTTGTAGAAAGTGCTTGAAATGTGAGTCGCTTTGTCGAGCTGGTGCCATTACTATTAGCAGTTTCGGTTACTTCATCGACCCGGAAAAATGCGTCCATTGTAAGGCTTGTATGACTGCAAAGTATCTTGACGGCGGCTGCATGATGGACAAATATCTTAGGACAAAGTAAGCAATGGAGGTTTTTTTATGGCAATGAAGTTTCGTGCCCATGATACATTTTTTATAAGAAAAGGTTGGCTTAGCAAGGGCATGAAGTATGTCCAGAAGAAACCAGATGTGTTCGTTGCTAAAGACGAAAACCCTATGGATGTCCTCGGAATAGGCGCAAACATGGTTAAAGCTCTCCGCTATTGGCTTCAAGCAGTGGGCTTAACCGAAGAGCCGAGCAGCGGCAAGCGCGTTCAAACCTTTACTTCTCTCGGAAATAGTGTCTTTACAAATGATCGCTACATAGAAGAATTGGGTACGCTATACCTACTCCATTATCGGTTATCTTCAAATAAAGATGAGGCAACTGCGTGGTATTTTTTCTTTAATGAGTTTAATATGACGGAGTTCTCAAGAGATGACTTCGTAGAGTTTTTGCAGAGACGCATCCGCATGGAAGAAGGCGAGGTAAGTGTTGCAATACGATCCCTCAACGATGATTTCTCGTGTATCATAAATACTTATTTACCGCGATATAAATCCAACCCCAATCGCATAGCACCAGAGAGCAACATTGATTGTCCATTTGGAGAACTCGGACTGATCGACACACTCAGCAAAGAAAAGAAAACATATCGGAAAGCGATACCTCTCGCAAACTCAATCGATCCATGGATCGCTTTAGCTGTAATTGTTGATCAGGCAAAAGGAGCTAAAGAAATTAGCCTCAATGAATTACTAACTGCTCCCTGCAACATTGGCAAGACCTTCAATCTCGATGCAATCTCCATGCTTGATGTTTTATATCAGGTTGAGAGAATTGGAAAAATTAAAATTAACAGAACTGCCGGTTTGGATGTAATTCACATTTTAGAAGACCTTACATTCCAGGACTGTGTTGATGCGTATTATACAGGCATAAACAAGCAGTGACAGGAGATAGAACTATGAGCAAAATGATCTCTGTTGCATCAGGTTTCCAGTATTCGGTTAATATTGGATATGACCTGAGCAGCAATGAAAAACTGAAAAACTTCATACCTACAAAGTCATCACTCGGTCTCCTTGAAGAAATCCTTCTAAGCACTGCTGAGACATCCACTGAGCGTTCTCGTGTTTTGATCGGGGCATATGGCAAAGGAAAGTCACATATCGTTCTGACTATCCTCTCAATCCTGATGAAACGCGACTTGCGTTTATTTGAAAAACTTCTCCCTAAACTGGAAGAACACCCAAAGCTAAAACAGTGTGTTCTCAATTATTATGAGAGTCCAAATAAAATACTTCCGGTTGTAATAACAGGTAGCAACACAAGTTTGTCCCAAGCTTTCCTACTGGCATTGCAAAGAACGCTCTCGGATAACGATCTTCTTGATGTCATGCCGGAAACGAATTACAAAGCTGCTATCTCTGTTATTGAAAGATGGGAAAAAGATTTTCCCGAAACCTATACGGCATTTGAAGCAGCTATTGATATGCCGGTTGCTGCATTTATAAATGCGCTTTCTACTTACGACATCTCTGCTTATGAGCAGTTTGAACGGGTTTATCCGACACTGACCGCAGGAAGTGTTTTCAATCCCTTTCTTGGTTTTGATGTTGTTGAACTATACGAAAGTGTAGCTAAGGGTTTGATGTCCAAAGGCTTCACCGGAATGTATGTGGTTTACGATGAATTCAGCAAATATCTTGAAGCAAATATTACGGAAGCATCTTTGAGTGATACTAAGATGCTCCAAGACTTTGCTGAGAAATGTAATCGAAGTGGCAAGATGCAGCTCCACTTGATGCTTATTTCCCACAAAGAAATTGCGAATTATATTGACAAACTGCCCAAGCAAAAAGTTGATGGGTGGCGTGGGGTGTCAGAGCGTTTCAAGCATATCCACTTGAACAACAATTTCTCTCAGACATATGAAATCATCTCATCCGTAATTCAAAAAGATGAGACTTTGTGGAGCGCCTTTATCAAGGAACATGAAGATGATTTTGGAGCAATTTCCCAGCGATATGCTACCCATCCGCTATTCTCTGAGAACAGCGATGAATTGAATATCGCATTATATGGCTGCTACCCTTTACACCCTGTTTCGACATTTATTCTGCCGAGACTATCTGAGCGCGTTGCGCAGAACGAACGCACTCTATTCACTTTTCTCTCCGCAGCGGGAAGTGCAACACTACCGTCTTACTTGGCGTGTTCAGACGATAGGTTTGAGTTTATTACCCCGGATGTCATTTATGACTACTTCGAGCCGATTTTACAGCAAGCGGTTTATGCCGGTGAGATACACCAGAACTATCTTTTAACTGCAAACATACTGTCACGGATTTCCAAAGAGTCTTTAGAGGCAAAAATCGTAAAGACGCTTTCTCTGTTCTATGTGCTTGGGCAATTTGATAGGCTAAAGCCCACAAAGGATGAGATCGTTGGCGTTTTCTCTTCTGCTTATACGGTGCCTGAGATCACGACTGCCATAGATAATCTTATTGAGCGTGATTATGTTATCTACCTCAAGAGAAGCAATGATTTTTTGAAACTGAAACAAACCTCTGGCGTAGATATTAAGCAGAAAATACACGATTATGCTGAATCTCACGCAAAAAAGGTTTCCGTAAAAGAAACCCTCAATGCCTCGAACTTCGACAACTATATGTATCCTTCCCGATACAACGATGACCGAGAGATGACTCGCTTCTTCTCTTTTGTGTTCATTGACGAAAGCGAGGTAAGACCCGATACAAACTGGGTTATTAAGAGCGAATCCATTGATGCAGATGGCGTGATTTACGCTATCATCCCACATAGTGAGGACTCCATAAAAAAATTAAAGGAAATCCTCCTCGATACAAGCAGAGAATGTGATAGGCATATCTTTATTTTGCCTAATCATTTCACAAGCATTGACGAGGCTGCGCATGAATATGAAGCTGTTTCTTTCTTGCGAGAGACTGCTTCTGACGATCCAGTATTGTTCGATGAGTACGATGTTGTGTATGAAGATTTGCGTGAAGTGATTAGTAACTTTATGTCTATTTATACACACCCTGAAAAATACAAGGCAAGCTATATTTTCAATGGCAGGATTCGCAATATACAACGGAAAGCTGCTCTAACAGAACTAATGGCTGACATATGTGATGATGTTTACCCCCTCACCCCAATTATTTGCAATGAGGCAGTAAATAGAGATGTCATCACAAATATTGCAAGCAATAGCCGGAGTAAGTTAGTTGCTGCACTGCTCCGTAACCAACTTGAAGCCAACTTGGGACTTTCTGGTACTGGGCAAGAGGTTTCTATCATGCGAAGCACATTGCTCAGAACAGGTATATTGGTGGAGCAAGGAGGAATGCCATCGCTTGACTTGCGTCCGGGCGATCCTAACCTTGCGAATATGTTAGAAACCATCGAGAACTTTGTCCTGAGTGCAAGACATAATGAGCGAATTGGATTTGATGTCCTGTACGATACTCTTACTCTTCCAGAGCATCATATTGGATTACGCAAGGGCTTGATTCCGATTTACTTAGCTGTTGTCCTCCATGAGTACAAACAACAAGTCGTGATATTGGATAAGTTTGGACAAGTTCCTACATCAGCAGATGTTCTTCTCCAAATCAATGCCGATCCCAAATCTTTCTCCCTATCTTATCTTGACTGGGACCCTGAAAAGGAGAACTTTGTAGAGCTGTTGGCTCAAGCATTTGCAAATCATATCATAGATGCAGAAAAAGGTGCAAACACATACGATTACATCGCAAATGCAATGAGGCGCTGGGTGATGTCTCTGCCAAAGTATGCGAAAGAAATCAAATGTCAGCCTAACGGGAAAAAAATTGATAGCAGGCATTTGTCATTGTTAAAGCTATTGAAGCAAAATACGAGTAGCTACGAACTGCTTTTCGATAAGCTTCCCAAAGCATACGGATATGCTGAGACTTTTTCGGCTGGATTGGCAGAAAATATTATTGCATCGAAAAACTTCATTGACAGACTTATTTCTGATTTGAAGAAGTCTCTGATTGCTCAGACCAAAGAGATTTTCATGCTGCCTCAGAACGAGCCACAGGCTAATAAAATGTCCTTAGCATCTACCATTAAGGAGTGGTGTGACTCGCTAAGTCCTTCCGTATTCAATCATATCTTTGCTGATGGCACGGATAAATGCCTTGTCTTGTTTAGGACTGTCACGAACGATGAAGATTCTTTCATTGTCCGTCTTGCAAAAGCTTCGACCGGCTTGAGGATTGAAGACTGGGATGATGGCACTTGCAAGACATTCACCAACAAACTCCAACAATATAAGCAAACCGCTGAAAGCTATGAAGGCGAAGCTGTACAAGAAAGCGCCGATTCTTCTAACTACAAGGTAACATTTGTAAATGCTGATGGATCCGCCACTACTAAGAGTTTTGAACGAGTAGCATACAGCAATCGTGGCAAACTTCTCTACAACCAAATCACTCAATCGTTGGATTCCATGGGACACGCCATTTCGGAACAGGAAAAGCGTCAGATCATCATGGAAATATTGCAAAAACTATGTTAAGGAGGTGAGCTGATGGCTTACTTTGATAATGCTGCAACTACTTACCCGAAACCTGAAATCGTTTATCAGAGTATGGATCAGTTTCAGCGTCATACCGGTGGCAACTTTGGACGGGGCAACTATGGATTTTCAAGTTCCGCAAAGAGCATAGTTGACGATACAAGGGCTGCCCTCCAACAACTTCTTCATTGCCCTGCAAAACAGGTTATCTTTGAGCCATCAGCTACCATCTCTCTGAACATTATCATTCAGGGAATTATCGAAAAAGGCGCAAGGAACATATACATAAGCCCCTTTGAACACAATGCGGTAACGCGCACCCTTCACCATTATGAAACGAAGGGTTTAGTTAAGGTAGTTGAATTAACGGTAAACAAGGATCTTTGCTATGATATTCAACGGATCAGATTTCAGTTTGAGAATACGAAGCCTGATTTAGTCATAGTCAGTCACGCAAGTAATGTGATTGGTCTAGTTGCACCGGTCGAGGAAATATTTACGCTTGCAAAAGAGTTTCACTCGCTTACTCTTTTGGATATGGCTCAAACAGCAGGTCTTGTTGACTGTGATATTGGGAAAGACATTTTTGATTTTGCGGTATTCGCTGGTCACAAAACTCTGCTGGGTCCGACTGGTATATCAGGGTTTGTAATGAAACCAACCATTGACCTTGAACCGGTTTTCTTTGGAGGAACAGGGTTCGATTCTGCAAATCAAGATATGCCAGGATCGTTACCAGAGAGATTTGAATTTGGTACGATGAACACCATTGGAGTAGTTGGACTAAATGCGTCAGTTAAATGGATATTGCAGCAGGAAATAAACAATCTTGCCGCAGCAGAGTTGAAAAACAGAGCAAGACTAATTGAGATCCTGAACGAATATGACTTTATTTCTGTTGTTGGAAACTGTGACGGACGAGATTATGTCGGAATTGTCTCTTGTGTGCTTAATGACATAAGCAGTGACACAGCAGGACAGTTATTCAGCGAAAGAAACATTTCAGTTCGTACTGGATTGCAGTGCGCCCCTGCTGCGCATAGGTTCCTTAATACCTTCCCAGCAGGAACGGTACGGTTTAGTGTGAACTGCTTTACAACTGACGAGGACTTTGATGTTTTGAGAGAAGCACTTGATGACATCAATGATAATCTATAAGGAGATCGTATCATGAGCTTACAGGATGTTAGTGTAAAAAATGAATATCGTTCCCTTATAGACAATGTTGTTCAAGAGTTCTATATCCCATTGCTGGAACAGGCAAAGGTCTACAAAAGAGCAGTCGGTTTCTTTTCTTCGTCCTCTCTTGTAGAGATCACAAAAGGAATAGCAACTATGGCTTCAAATGGAGGTAAAATACAGATTGTTGCTTCTCCGTACCTCTCTGATGAAGATATAGAAGCCATTCAGAAGGGTTATGCAGAACGCAACAGCATTATCGAAAGGGCTATTCTGCGCCAAATAACCGGAGAGCAAGTTGATTACTATTCCATGCAGAGACTCAATCTTCTTGCTTGCCTGATTGCTGATGGGATTCTGGACATTCGCATCGCATATACAGAAGAAAAAAACGGTATTGGGATGTACCATGAAAAGATGGGACTTATTGAAGACGGTGAAGGAAATGTTGTTGCCTTCTCTGGCTCGATGAATGAATCTGCAACTGCAATGTCCATCAATTACGAAACAATAGATGTTTTTAGAAGCTGGGGCGAGCAAAACGAAGCAGACCGTGTAAGGCTAAAAGAGAACGCTTTTTTCTCTATTTGGAATGACAGTGAACCTAACATCAAAGTCTTGGAATTTCCAAGCATATCACAAGCTCTTATTGAAAAATACAGAAAGTCCCCACCTAACTTTGATTTGGATAAAGAGCAGTTTCCACCGAAGGAGAAAAAGATCCGCACACTGAAAGATGGAAATATTGAAATCGTAACAAGTGCCATAGGTCCCCGTACACCTGAAAATATCTCTTTGCATGATTATCAAAAAGATGCTATTGCCTCATGGGTAGGAGAAAACTATCACGGTATATTTGATATGGCAACAGGTACAGGCAAGACATTTACCGGACTTGGTGCAATTTCAAAGCTTTCCGAAGACTTGAACGACAAACTTGCAGTTGTAATCGTTTGCCCTTATCAGCATCTTGTTGAGCAATGGGTAGAAGATATTGTCCGCTTTAATATGAAGCCCATCATCGGATATAGCAGCTCACCACAGAAAGACTGGAAACAACGATTATCGAAAGCTGTGAGGGACCAGAAGATTCGAGTAGACAAAAGTTTCTTCTGTTTTGTATGTACTAATGCTACATTCACGAATAGTTATGTTCAGGAACAAATAAGTAAAATACATTCACCCGTCTTGCTTGTCGTTGACGAAGCACATAATTTCGGTGCAGCTTCCTACGCAAGATTATTAGACGATCGTTTTACATACCGGTTGGCTCTGTCGGCTACCCTTGAAAGGCATCGCGATGAGGAAGGCACCGCGCTCCTATATGCCTTCTTTGGGAAAAAGTGCATTGAGTATTCTTTGGATCGAGCAATAGAAGAAGATAAGCTCACACCGTATAAATATTATCCTGTTGTTGTTCACCTAAATGATGACGAACTTACAGCTTATGAGCAATTATCCTATGAAATGTCGAAGTGCGTCATTAAAGGTAAAAATGGAAAGTATAAACTCAACAAGCATGGCGAGATTCTGGCACTGAAACGGGCAAGGATTGTAGCTGGTGCGTCTGAAAAGCTTGATGCTCTCAGGGAAGAGATCAGACCTTATATTCACGACAATAATATACTGGTGTACTGTGGTGCAACCAATGTGTTGGACGAGAACGCCGATTATACATCCTCTGATACAGGAGATATTCGGCAAATCGAGGCAGTAACTCGTATTCTCGGTAATGAGTTTGGTATGGATGTAGCTCAATTTACATCCAGAGAAAATATGGAAACGAGAGCAGCAATCAAGGAGCAATTCCAGCGTGGAGATCGGCTTCAAGCAATAGTGGCGATCAAGTGCTTGGATGAAGGCGTCAATATTCCTGGTATTCGGACTGCTTTTATCTTGGCAAGCACAACAAATCCCAAAGAGTATATTCAGCGTCGGGGGCGTGTACTAAGGAAAGCGCAAAACAAACCTTATGCAGTGATTTATGACTTTGTGACCTTGCCCCGACCTCTTGATTCAGTGTCATCGCTAACAACTGAACAGGCTCAAAGAGATCTAACCCTTGTGAAGAATGAACTGGCAAGGATAAAAGAATTTGGACGCTTATCTCAGAACTCAATGGACGCAAACAACTTGATCTGGGATATTCAGGAGGCATATCATATTACCGACGAAGAATCGGAGGAAGGTGGTTTCGAGTATGGAACAGATTGAGATAAACGAGAAGGCTGTTGAGCGCCTGAAACGCAAAATCATCCTTCAAGAAAATCAGAATCTCAAAACAAGGGCTATGACCGATCAGCAGATGGTCGCATGGATTAAGAAGCAGATCGAGGAGGAAGCGCAATGTTACTCGAATCGATAACACTGGAAAACTTTAGACAGTTCCGTCATGAATCCATCGACTTTGCACAGGGCGATAACGGGAAAAATGTCACGATCATAATTGGTGAAAATGGCACGGGTAAAACAACCTTCGCCCAAGCATTCTTTTGGTGTATGTATGGAGAGACAGAGTTTTCCGATAAGAATATGCTTAACAAACTTGTCGCAGCGGAGATGAAACCAGGTCAAGAAAGCAAAGTTCAAGTCATTCTCAAGCTGCGTCACGGAACTGTAAATTATACGCTCATGCGGGAGCAGACTTACCGTAAAGACTACTCAAATCGTGTCAAGGGCGATAATACGGTCTTCGATATTGCAATTAAAGACGCAAATGGCAATACATCCTATGTCAAAAAATCGCAATGTGAAAGTGAAGTTAAAGGAATCCTCCCGAAAGAATTGTCCAGATATTTCTTCTTTGACGGCGAAAGAATCGAGAAGATGAGTAAAGACATTTCAACCGGAAAGAAAGCCACTGACTTTGCAGAAGCAGTAAAAGGGCTTCTTGGATTGAATGCTATGTACAGTGCTATTCAGCATTTTAATCCGAAATCCAGACTTGGCGTTATCGGCAGTTATGAGAGTAGCTATGACTCCCACAGCAACTCAAAAATACAAGAGTACACTCAGACTATCGAACGATGCAAATCTGAAATAGCTAAAATTGATGCAAGATTGGAAGAACTGGAAGGTCAAATCGAGCAAGCAAGTGCGCGGAAGGCTGAAAAGACTGAGGAAATCAAGCAGTACGCAGAAGGTGAAGAATTACAACGCCAAAAGGAACGGCTTATCCAAAAGATAGCAAGAGCGAAGGACTCTAAAGCAAATGTTGTTAAAGCAATTTGCAAGGACTTTAACAGCAACATGAGTTCCTTCTTCTCGGTTGCACTGATGTCTCGCGCACTTGAGCTTCTGTCCGACAGAGACTTCACTGGCAAGGACATTCCGTATATGCACGCAAAGACTATTGAATATTTGCTGAACCAGAAAGTCTGTATTTGCGGGACACATTTGGATGAAGGCTCAGTGCCATACACTAAAGTTAAGGCGCTTATCGACTTTTTGCCCCCTCAGTCCATCAGCAATATGATTAGCGACTTCAAAAAGGAAGCTAAGCGCCGTGCCAACGCTCAGCAGGATTTGTTTTCCCATATAAGTGATAATCTTGCTGTGATAAGCCAGCAGGATGAAGAAGTCACTGATCTTCAAGATGAACTACATACTATCGAAGGGAAACTTAGCGGTGGAGATGTTCGGAGCAAAGTCCGGGCAATCAACAGTGAGATTCAACTGTGCGACAAAGTTATCAGAGAAAGTGGAGCCGAAAAGGACCGTATCCTTTTAAGAAAAGGCGGTTATGAGTCTGAGGCTGAACGAGCAGACACAGAGCGTCGTAATCTTACCTTGTTGGATGATAAAAACAAGAAGATTGAGATCTACAAAGCATACGCCGAACGCATTTACCAAGAACTTCTTGAAGTTTATGCCACCAGCGAGGCTGAAATCCGCAGCAAATTGGAGACTACCATCAACGAAATATTCAAGCAGCTTTATGAAGGTGGATTATACTTAACCATTGATGAGAAATATCATATTTCTGTATATGCAAATGACTATGATGGGGATGTCGAAACATCCACCGCTCAAAGCATCTCGGTAATTTTTGCCTTCATCACCGGCATTATAAAGATGGCTCGTGATAACAGAAACGCTTCGGATGATGATGCCAAGCTCCTGTCTTCTGAACCTTATCCTCTGGTGATGGATGCTCCCCTATCTGCTTTCGATAAGCGGCGTATCAAGACTGTTTGTGAGGCGCTTCCCAATACAGCGGAGCAGGTTATTATCTTTATCAAGGATACTGATGGTGAACTTGCAGAAGAGTACATGGGCGACAAGATCGGCTGTCGGCATTACTTTGATAAGAAAAATGAATTTGAAACTGTGTTGGTGTAAGGGGGTGGGCAAATGTTTGATAAACAATATCGCTTTCGTGGCAGACACGCTGTTCGTGTGGATGCTTTAACAAGCGTCTTTGACAGCAACAGCAAAGCCAAGTTATTTGATCGGAATGTTGATGTGTACGCAAATGCTCCGTTAGTCGGTTTCCTCTATGGCAGAACCGCTGAGCAAGATGATACTCGGAATCCTGAGACAAATCAGGTCTACAACCAAAATGTTATGGGCGATCGTGTTATCTATTCTCAGGAAGAACTCCAATTCAATTTTAGATTGATCATGTTGCTTGACAAAGATTATGAGCCTAACGAAGATGAGCGAATCGACAAGGCATTTAAGCACATGGGAGAAAATCCTGATGATGAAGCTCGTTTTGACAGTTATGTTCGCGGCGGCGTAGATGTCCTTTATGAAAAACTTATTGAAGGAGTATCATCGCCGGATGAGTATGTAACAAGACTTTATGACTTTATTGAAGAGTTTCAAGAGAAGTTCAACGATGAAATATCAAGTGACGATATTTTGAAGCTTTGTTCTAAGTGAAATGTGGTGAATAGGGATGGAAAACCGTCAAACGGCATATGAAAAACTGATAGAGCTTGCCGAAAAGCAGGGCTATGTGACATTTGATAATATCATGGACTGTGCTGACGAATATTCCCTCCCTATTCAAGACTTTGATTGGCTCAGCAACTCTATTACAACTCGCGGAATCCTCGTTTATAGCGAAGCTCCTACTCGTAATGTTCCTTCCGATGAAGATGATTTTGATGATTTTGCACAGAGTGATTATGATGCAGTATATACTCGCATCATCGAACTGAGTCCTTCTCTTGAATCCTTCGTATCTTATGTGAGAATGGTGATACCTCCACAAAGGGGGGAAATCAGGCAACTCAAATATCAAATTGTTGATGGCAATACATATGCACGAGAACGAATGATTGAAATGCACTTGCGATTAGCTTTGCGAGTGGCATTGCAGAGAGCGGAAACATATGATATGGACATAGAAGATGCCATAGGATATGCTTGTATAGGGCTTGTAATTGCGGTTGATAAATATGATCCCGATACATCAGGAGCGTTTGCTTCATACGCATCTCTCTGGATGATTCAAAACATTTCTCGTGTACAAAGTACACAGCGGCCTTTAATTTATTATCCCGTTCACCAGAAAGAGGGATATTTCGCTATGTACCCCGTGCTGAAAGCGCATGATTGCATAGGTTGTGAGCGGTTAAATGAATGCGCTTATGCCATTTCGATGGTTCAAGAAAAAATCGAATGCTCTCCGGATGAAGCAAAAAAGATCCTTGACCAGATGATACCCGATGCCCAAATAGAGGATCTTCTTGAATTATTTGAGAAGTACGATGAGAAAGACACTCCCAGAGACACACTCATTGACGCATTATTAAGCAATCTCTCCGAAGAAACCATTCTCTCTGATGAAGATGCACTGTCCACTGTTCAAAAGAATGCTCTTAAAGAGGAAGTCGCTTCTGTTCTGAGCAAACTAACACCAAAAGAGGAAAGAGTTCTCCGTTTAAGATATGGGTTCGATGGGCACGAACGAACACTTGAAGAAGTGGGCGCTGAGTTTAATGTCACCCGTGAGAGAATCCGTCAAATCGAGGGGAAAGCACTCCGCAAACTAAGACACCCATCAAAAGCGAAAAAACTCAAGGAATATTATTAGAGCAATCACTCGAAAGGAGTCAGACTTGGACTGGGATCAATATTACGAAAAGTTCTACGACTGGACTACGAGTACACAGATCAGCCGGATGTCATCCCTGACTTCTTATGGTGCATCCTCAGAGGTTGCCGAGGTTGCTCAGGAATACATGGACGAAAAGGCTGCATCCCGTCTCATCAAAAAAGCAGTGGCGTATGGAGTTCAGTTTACGCCGGAAGAGATTTATGACCTATCCGGTTGCTGCAACACAGAAGCTATGAATGTACTTCTTGATTCCTCGAAATGCAGATTCACAAAGGAGCAGTTAGAAGACCTTTACGGTGCAGTTGATGATGAAGTCCTTGGAAGAGTAGCTGCGAGGAACAAGATACGCCTCTTTGAAGATGACGAGGACGAAGAAATTGAAAATGAGACTGGCGAGGAAGAGTTCTTCGATGAGCCGGTTGCTTCTGCCCCTAAAATTGGCTTCTTTGCAAAGCTTTTCGCAGGAATCGGAATTGCTGATGCACTCTCATCCTCTCATGCTTCTCATCCGGGACATTGTACCGGCGATTGTGCGAACTGTCCTCCCCATTATGGCTATCGCTATGGACGATGGTATTATGGTCATGGTCATGTGCATGGCTGTGAGTTCGGCGGTAACAAAGGCGACGGAAGCCTCTAACAGAGCAATACATATTGGGCTATAAGAAAAAGCCTCAAACGCAATCAAAAGGAGCATTTGAGGCTTTATTACTCATTCAACAAGCATTGTTCTCGGATTGATAATTGTAACCAGCTTGCCTTGTCGTTGGGCATACTGGACTGTCTTGCCCGTCCCGCTGGGTCTGCCGTCCCATACAGCAATGATAAAGTCTGCCTGATCTACCATGTAGCGGTTCCTCTTGTGCATACAGTCAGAGGTGTAGTGATGCTGGATCAATGTCTCCTTGTCACACTTAGAGGCAATCTCAAAATAACGATCTCGCTGTTTCTCAGTCCACTTCTCAGCCTGACTTTCACATGGAATTGCGCTTTCAAGAGTGATGCCTTCATAGCTTGATTTCAGACCAAGTACAATTTCCGCTGCGTACATATCAACGCCGAGTGCCATGCCGCTGATGAAATGGGTAACGCCTTCCTGTTCGATGAGTCTGATAATCTCCGCACGGAGCGTTTGCTTGAGGGCAATGCAGCGTTCATCCGATTCGTTAAATCCGAACGGAAGGCTCTGTGGTCTATGACCGGTAAAAGCACATTTCTTCACTTTCATCTTTTTTCTCCATCTATGTTTT
>OJNS01001188.1_pt1 | contig 13936 bp, 9 predicted proteins | sample 1597911 | NCBI WGS metagenome assembly OJNS01 (sample SAMN01915214, study PRJEB22387) | human gut metagenome | isolation source: stool | host: Homo sapiens | place: USA
CGGCGCAGGCGCGCAGCCATACTTTGTGTATGGCAAGCGGCTGCAACAAAGTATCCGCGGAATAGAACCGCATCCGGCGAGTTATTTTTCGCCGAGACGCGGCGCAGGCGCGCAGCCATACTTTGTGTATGGCAAGCGGCTGCAACAAAGTATCGGCGGAAAAGAACCGCCGGAGGAAGGGAGTGAACGCGCCATGGCTGATAATAGCAAGCACTACCGCCGCAGCAGCACCTACGGCTCGCTGGCCTATGATCTGGACGCTCTGGCGCGGGAACGGCAGCTGGATGACGCGGGGAGACTTCCGGAAAGAAAGCAGCGGCCGGCACAGCCGGAGATACAGACGGCGCAGCGGCGCAGGCCGGCGGCGCAGGCCGCAGTGCGTCCGTCGCCGGTGGTGGTGCTGGGGACGCTGGTGATCGCAGGCATGGTGATCGCGCTGATGCTGTGCTATGTGAAGCTGACGGGCATTTCCGACAATGTGTCGTCCATCAAGCGGGAGATCTCCGCGCTGGAGGAGCAGCACATCGCTTTGCTGACGGAATATGAGCGCACGTTCGATCTGGCTGCGGTGAAGGCGGCGGCAGAGGCGGCGGGCATGAGCAAGCCCAGCAGCGGGCAGATCCAGTATATCGACCTGTCGGGCGCCGACAGCGTGGAGGTGTACGCCGCAGGCGGCGCAGCGGCGCTGAACGGCTTCACGGCAAGGGTGGAGGACATCTGGGCGTACATACTGGAATATTTCCGCTGAGGGAAAGTATAGTAGTAACGCGGGGAGTAAGAAGGCGACTTCTTGCTCCTTGCTTGGTCTATAACGAGGAGGCGCCCCATGGCAGCAAACCAGAACCCCAACCGAAAAAGCGAGAGCATCCGGCGTGCCAACCGGATCATACAGACGCGCTCGTTCGTGCTGATGATCCTGATGGGCGTGGTGATGTTCGTGCTGCTGTTCTTCCGGCTGTTCGACCTGCAGATCACCCGGCATGAGGAATTGCAGGGTAAGGCTGTGAACCAGCAGACCCGGCGGACGGTGGTGACGGCTAACCGGGGCACCATCTATGACGCCGGCGGCAACATTCTGGCGATCTCCTCCAGCGCGGAGACCATCATTCTCTCCCCGCTGGAGATCGACAACGCAGTGAACGACACGGAAAATCCCGTCAGCTGGACGAAGGAGTCGCTGGCGGCAGGGCTGGCGGAGATCCTGGGCAAGGACGCCTCGGCCATCCGGAAACGGATGGACAACGTGAAGTCCCAGTATGAGGTCATACAGCTGCGGGCGGACGAGGACACGGCGGCCAAGGTGCGCTCGTATGTGGACGAGAACAAGATCGCGGGCGTACACCTGGTGGCGGACACGAAGCGGTACTATCCCTACGGCTCGCTGGCGGCGCAGGTCATCGGCTTTGTGGGCGACGACAACACCGGCCTGTACGGACTGGAGGCCTATTACGAGGAGGAGCTGGAGGGGCAGAGCGGTCTGGTGATCTCCGCCAAGGATCAGGCGGAGAACGACATGCTGTATACCTACGAGCAGTATTTCGCCGCCAAGAATGGCAGCGACCTGACGCTGACGCTGGACACCACCATCCAGTACTATCTGGAAAAGGGGCTGGAGGCCATGACGGATAAGTTTTCCGCAGCCAACGGCGCCAGCGGCATCGTTATGAACGCCAAGACCGGCGGCATCATGGCTATGGCCTCCTATCCCAACTACGACCTGAACGACTTTCTGACGGTCAGCGACCAGACGCTGCAGGAGCGCATCGAGCGCGGCGAGAACACGCTGGCGGAGATGCAGCTGCTGCAGTGGCGCAACAAGGCGCTGAACGATACCTACGAGCCGGGCTCCACCTTCAAGATCCTGACGCTGTCGGCGGCGCTGGAGGAGGGCGTGGTGGATAAGACCACCACCGTCAACTGCGGCGGCAGCGTGAATATCTCCGGCTATACCATCCACTGCTCCAACAAGAACGGCCACGGCTTACAGACGCTGGTGCAGTCGGTGGGAAATTCCTGCAACCCGGCGTTCATCAACTACGGGCTGCGCATCGGCAACGAGAAGTTCTATGAATACATGCGCTCCTTCGGGCTGATGAACACCACGGGCATCGATCTGGGCGGCGAGGCCGTGGGCGTGTTCGCCGCGGACAGCAGCTTCACCCAGCTGGATCTGGCCTGCTACGCCTTCGGCCAGAACTTCACCGTGACGCCGCTGACGCTGATCGCGGCGCAGGCGGCCTGCGTCAACGGCGGGTATCTGCACACGCCGTATCTGGTGGAACGCATTACCGACAGCGACGGCAACGTGACCTATCGCCACGACAGCACCCCGGTGCGGCAGGTCATCAGCGAGCAGACCTCCGCCACCGTGCGGGAATGTCTGGAATACGTGGTGGCCAGCGGCACCGGCAAGAACGGGCAGGTGGCCGGCTATCGCATCGGCGGCAAGACCGGCACGGCCGATAAGGGGCAGACCGGCGACGTGGTGGTGTCCTTCCTGTGCTTTGCGCCGGCGGACGACCCGCAGGTCATCATGCTCATCACCATGGACACCCCCTCCCGCGCCACCGGCACCTATGTGTCCGGCGGCAACATGGTGGCGCCCACCGCCAGCACCGTTATGGCGGAGATCCTGCCCTATCTGGGCATAGAGCCAAGCTACTCCGCCGAGGAGCTGCTGGGCATGGACACCACGGTGCCCAACGTCATCGGCAGCACCGTGGAGCAGGCCAAGGAGAAGCTGAAGGAGCGGGCGCTGAGCTATAAGATCGTGGGCGACGGCGATGCCATCACCGACCAGACCCCCGCCGGCGGCGCGATCATCCCCGGCAAGTCCACGGTGATCCTGTACGCCTCCGCCGCCAAGCCCACGGACAAGTGCGTGGTGCCCCATCTGCTGGGCAAGACGCCCTCGGAGGCCAACACCGCCGCCACCGCCGCCGGGCTGCTGATCCGGTTCTCCGGCACCACCGGCAGCGAGTCCAGCGCCATCCGCGTGCTGAGCCAGTCCATCGACGAGGGCACGGAGGTGGACGCCGGTACGGTCATCACCGTGCAGCTGGGCGATACGTCCGTGACAGACTGACAAACCACACGTTTTGCTCGACAGAGGGCACACAGTTCCCTTTTCTGCGCGGTTTTTCTGTGGTACAATAGATAGCCGAAATCGACTGTAAAGGAGTGCATCCCCCATGACATTGAAGGAGCTGCTGGCCGGGCTGGACATTCTGTCCTCCAGTGCCGACCTGAATACAGACATACACGAGGTGCAGTACGACTCCCGGCTGGTGGAGCCGGGCGACCTGTTCATCGCCGTGCCCGGCGCGGCGGCGGACGGCCACAGATTCATCCCCATGGCGCGGGAGAAGGGCGCCGCCTGCGTGCTGTGCGAAAAGATACCGGAGGGAGATGTTCCCTTCGTGCAGGTGGCCGACACCCGCCGGGCGCTGGCGGTGGTGGGCGGCAACCGCTTTGACCATCCCGCCAGAGAGCTGACCATGATCGGCATCACCGGCACCAGCGGCAAGACCACCAGCACCTACCTCATCAAGAGCATTCTGGAGCAGAAGGCCGGGGCCAAGGTGGGGCTGATCGGCACCATCCAGAATATGATCGGCGACCGGGCGCTCCACACGGAGCGCACCACACCGGAGTCCTTCGAGCTGCAGCGGCTGCTGCGGGAGATGTCCGACGCGGGCTGCACCCATGTGGTGATGGAGGTATCCTCCCACGCGCTGGTGCTGGATCGGGTATACGGCATCCGGTTCGCCGTGGGCGTCTTTACCAATCTCAGCCAGGATCATCTGGACTTTCACAAGACCATGGAGGAATACTGCGACGCCAAGGCGCTGCTGATGCGCCAGTGCGACGTGGGCATCTACAACGCCGACGACCCGTGGGCGGAACGGCTGATGGCCGATGCCACCTGCCCACGGCGTTTTTCCTACTCTGTAAACGGTCAGGCGGACCTGATGGCGAACAACGTGGCGCTGGAGCCCGGCAGTGTGGATTTTGACGCGGAGGCGGACACGGAATGGTGCCACGTCCACGTGGGCATACCGGCGCTGTTCACCGTGTACAACACGCTGGACGCCATGGCCTGCTGCTGGAATCTGGGCGTGCCCCTGACCGAGTGCGCCGACGCGCTGGCTAAGAACCACGGCGTGAAGGGGCGGATGGAGATCATCCCCACCCCCGGCATGGATTTTACGGTACTCAACGACTACGCCCACAAGCCCGACGCGCTGGAAAAGGTGCTCCGCTCCGCCAAGGAATTCGCCAAGGGGCGGGTGGTGGTGCTGTTCGGCTGCGGCGGCGACCGGGACAGGACAAAGCGCCCCGTGATGGGCGAGATCGCCGGGCGGCTGGCGGACTTCGTCATCGTCACCAGCGACAATCCCCGCACGGAGAAGCCGGAGGCCATCATCGACGACATTCTGGTGGGACTGCGCGGCTGCGGCACGCCCCATGTGACCATCCCCGACCGGGTGGCCGCCATCCACTACGCCATGGACAACGCCCAGAGCGGCGACGTGATCGTGCTGGCGGGCAAGGGGCACGAGGATTATCAGGAGATCGACCACAAGCACTACCCCATGGATGAGCGGGTCATCGTGGCCGAGCATCTGAGGGATATGCGGAAATAAAGAAAAGGCCTCCGGAAGCGCGTTCCCGCGCTGTCATTGCGAAGCCAGTCCTCAGACTGGCTGCGGCAATCCGCTTTCCTCTGTCCGGGGATGCGGATTCCCCCGCCAGTGTGCGCACCGGCTCGGAATGACAGGAACGGAAAACAGTGCGGGATCACAGCGCAGAACCGAAAAATAAAGAAAAGACCTCCGCCCGGGCGGAGGGAAGGAGCAAGCTGTTATGGGAATTATGGAGATCGTGCTGCCCGCCGTGGTATGCTTTGCCATCACTGCCGTGGTGGGCAGGCTGCTGATACCGGCGCTGCGGCGGCTGAAGGCGGGGCAGGCCATCAAGGAGATCGGCCCCTCGTGGCACATGACCAAGCAGGGCACCCCCACCATGGGCGGTCTGATGTTCATTATCGGCATCGGCATCACCATTCTGGTGCTGGGGTGGAGGAACATGCTGGCCGGTGACTTCAGCCACCTGTATGTGTACGTTTTCTCGCTGGTGTTCGGCGCCATCGGGTTTATCGACGACTATCAGAAGGTGAAGCACCACCGGAACACCGGCCTGACCGCGCCGCAGAAGTTCATTTTGCAGCTGGCGGCAGCGGTGGCGTTCCTGTGCCTGATGCGGTACGAGGGCATGCTGAGCCCCAACCTGTATATCCCCTTCTGGAACACCCACATCGTGCTGCCGTGGATCGTGTATCTGATCTTCGCGGCCTTCGTCATCGTGGGCACTGTCAACGCGGTGAACATCACCGACGGGCTGGACGGACTGAGCAGCAGCGTGACGCTGCCGGTGGCCGTGTTCTTCACCGCCGCGGCGGTGATCTGGGCGGGCTATGCCCAGCTGGGTACCTTCTCCGCGGCGCTGGTGGGCGGCCTGTGCGGATTCCTGCTGTACAACCACTACCCCGCCAAGGTGTTCATGGGCGACACCGGCTCCCTGTTTCTGGGCGGCGCGGTGGCGGCGCTGGCCTTCGCCTACGACATGCCGCTGGTGCTGATACTGGTGGGCATCGTGTATATCTGCGAGACGCTCAGCGACATCATCCAGGTGGGGTATTTCAAGCTGACCCACGGCAAGCGCATCTTCAAGATGGCGCCCCTGCACCATCACTTCGAGATGTGCGGCTGGAAGGAGACGAAGGTGGTGGCGGTGTTCACCGCCGTCAGCACCGTGTTCTGCGTGATCGCCTTCTTCGCGGTGCGGTACCGCTTTACCTTCTAACATTTCTCCGGCACTCTCAGGAAAGGAGGGATACCATGACCCGAGCGGAACAGCAGGCGCGCAAGGCGCAGCAGGAACGGATGCGCCAGGTGGAGCGCAGACATAAGGAAGCCGCCCGCGGGCAGATGGATCTCCCCTTCCTGATCCTGACGCTGCTGCTGACGGCTATCGGCCTTATCATGCTGTTCTCCGCCAGCTTTCCCCGCGCCTATTACGACACCGGCGACGGCACCTACTACTTCAAGCGGCAGGCCATTTTCGCGGTCATCGGTCTTGTGGCCATGTTCGTGGTCAGCAAGATCAACTACCAGCGCTGGCGCGGCGCGGGACGGCTGCTGGTGGGGCTGGCGCTGTTTCTGCTGATACTGGTCATCATCCCCCACAACCCGCTGGCCATCACCTCCAACAACGCCACCCGGTGGCTGGGCATCCGGGGCGTGTTCCAGTTCCAGCCCTCGGAGATCGCCAAGCTGGCGGTCATCGTCTACTTCTCCGACACCATTTCGAAAAAGCGGGAGAAGATGCTGACGTGGCGGCAGGGCATACTGCCCTATGTGGCGCTGCTGGCGGTCATCGGCGTGCTGATGATGCTGGAGCCGCACCTGTCGGGCACCGTTCTGATCTTCGCCACCGGCGCGGTGCTGATGATCGTGGGCGGCATACAGGGCTGGCTGGTGGCGGTGGGCGTCGGCGGCGTCAGCGCACTGGGCTTCCTGTTCGTGAAGCTGGCGGAGGCCGGCGTCATCAAGTACGGCGCGGCCCGCATCGAGATGTGGCACAACCCGTGGGAGGACTACTACGGCGACGGCTACCAGCTGGCGCAGAGCCTGATCACCATCGGCTCCGGCGGCCTGCTGGGCGTGGGACTGGGCCGGGGACGGCAGAAGTTCCTGTACCTGCCGGAGCAGTACAACGACTTCATCTTCTCGGTGGTGTGCGAGGAGCTGGGGCTGATCGGCGCGTGCGTTATCATGCTGATCTTCTCCATGCTGATCCTGCGGGGCTTCTGGATCGCCCTCCATGCCCGCGACCGCTTCGGCGCGCTGCTGGTGGTGGGCGTGATGACCCATCTGGCCTTGCAGACATTTTTGAACATCGCCGTGGTGTCGGGCTTCGTGCCCACCACGGGCATCTCCCTCCCCTTCTTCAGCTACGGCGGCACGGCGCTGTGCCTGCAGCTGGTGGAGATGGGCATCGTGCTGAGCGTATCGCGGCAGATGCCCGCGGCACGGGCGGGATAAAAGCGCAGAATCCGACAACAAATCGTAATATTTTGCAGATAAAATACAAAACGTATCGAATTTTTAGGTATAAGCCGCCCAAGGCGGCTGGCAGGAGCAACCGTATGAGAGTGATATTTACCTGCGGCGGCACCGCGGGACATGTGAATCCGGCGCTGGCGCTGGCGGGGTATATGCGGGAAAAAGAGCCGGACACCGCCGTGCTGTTCGTGGGCACGCCCACGGGCATGGAGCGCGAGCTGGTGGCCAAGGCGGGGTACGACTACGCCGCGGTGGAGGTCAGCAGCTTCCAGCGGAAGCTGAACGCCGAGGGCATCCGCCACAACCTGCACACCCTGCGGGTGCTGGTCTCCTCCGGGCGGCAGGCACGCGCCATCCTGCGGGATTTCAAGCCCGATTTGGTGGTGGGCACCGGCGGCTACGCCAGCTATCCCATGGTGAAGGCGGCGGCTAAGGCGCACATCCCCACCGCCGTACACGAGAGCAATATGGTGCCCGGTCTGACCACGAAGATGCTGGAGGAGTACGCCGGCGTCATCATGGTGGGCTTTGAGGACTGCCGCCAGCACTACCGGCACCCGGAGCGCATCGCCGTCACCGGCACGCCGGTGCGGGGCGATTTCTTCCGGCTGAGCCGGGAGGAGGCGCGGAAAAAGCTGGGCTTTGACGACGACGCGCCCCTTGTGGTATCCTTTTGGGGAAGTCTGGGCGCCAGCCACATGAACGAGGCCATGGTGGACTTCTTCCGCCGGGAGGACGCGGAGGGCTATCCCTTCCGCCACATCCACGCGGCGGGCAAAGGCAGCTGGCCGGTCATGGAGCAGAAGCTGCGGGAGCTGGGTCTGCCCCGCTCCCCGCGTCTGGACGTGCGGCAGTACATCTACGACATGGACGTGGTGATGGCGGCGGCGGACGTGGTGCTGTGCCGCGCCGGGGCCTCCACCATCAGCGAGCTGACGGCGCTGGGCAAACCCACGGTGATGGTGCCGTCCCCCTATGTGACCAACAACCATCAGGAGAAGAACGCACGGCTGCTGGAGACTCACGGCGGCGCCGTGGTCATCACGGAGCCGGAGGCCACCGGCGGCGGGCTGTACGACGCCGTGAGCGCCATTCTCTCCGACAGCGAAAAGCGCTCCTCCATGGCGCGAGCCATGAAGGAGCTGGGTATCCCCGACGCCACGGAGCGCATCTATGACACGGTCATGGCGCTGGTAAGGTAGGGCAGGCACCTCCCTCCCCTGTTCCCACATACAATGGCATAGCTGTTGGATACGGGAAAGGGAGGGCATATATGGGTATCATCACCATACAGGGCGGCACGCCGCTGCGGGGCGAAACGGTCATACAGGGCGCGAAGAACAGTGCGCTGCCCATTCTGGCCGCGTCGCTGCTGAGCGGGGACGTGTGCCGCATCGAGGGCTGTCCGCACCTGAGCGATGTGGACTCGGCGGCGGACATCCTGCGGTATCTGGGCTGCACCGTGGTCTGGGAGGACGACGACCTGCTGGTGGACAGCCGCACCCTGACGCGGTGCGACATTCCCCAGTCGCTGATGCGGCGGATGCGCTCATCGGTGATCTTTTTAGGGGCGATACTGGCGCGGTGCGGCTGGGCGGAGCTGAGCTATCCCGGCGGCTGTGAGCTGGGGCCCCGCCCCATCGACCTGCACCTGTCGGCGCTGCGGGCGCTGGGCGCGGATATATCCGACGCCGGAGGCACCCTGCGGTGCCGGGCGGCGCACCTGCGGGGCTGCCAGATCGTGCTGGCCACGCCCAGCGTGGGCGCTACGGAGAACGCCATGCTGGCCGCCTGCGGCGCAGAGGGCGACACGGTGATCTGCAACGCGGCGCGGGAACCGGAGATCGCCGACCTGCAGGAGTTTCTGTGCGCCATGGGCGCGCAGGTGCGGGGCGCAGGCGGCTCGGTCATCACCGTATCGCCGGGGCGCGCGCTCCACGGCTGCGCCCACCGGGTGATCCCCGACCGGATCGTGACGGCCACCTATCTCTGCGCGGCGGCGGCCGCGGGCGGCGATATCACCCTGCGGAACACGGAGCACCGGCAGCTGGCGGCGGTGACGACGGCACTGCGGCAGGCCGGGTGCCAGGTGGACTGCGGCGCGGACTACATACGCCTGACGCGGACAGAGCCGCTGCGGGCGGTGCCGCCAGTGCAGACCACGCCCTACCCGGGCTTTCCCACGGACTGTCAGGCCATCTTCATGGCCGCCCTGCTGCAAAGCCGGGGCACCACCGTGTTCGTGGAGAATATTTTTCAGAGCCGCTACCGCCATGTGCCGGAGCTGATCCGCATGGGCGCGGATATCCGCACGGAGGGGCGCGTGGCGGTGGTGTGCGGCGTGGAGCGTCTCCACGGCGCGGAGGTGGTGGCCACCGACCTGCGGGGCGGAGCCGCGCTGGTAACGGCGGGGCTGGCCGCAGAGGGCATTACCACCGTGCAGGGCGTGGGGCACATCCACCGGGGCTATGAGGAGCTGCCCGCCCACCTGCGGGCGCTGGGCGCACACATTACAGAGGAAAACTGACAGCAAAGCAGCGGAGGAGTCGGAACGATGGCAAGGCGTAAACGGTACAACCACAAGCGGCGGAGAGGGAGCCTGAGCTTCCTCTACAAGCTGCTGGCCTTTGTGCTGATCTGCACCGCCATCGCTCTGGCTCTGACGCTGTTTTTCCGTATACGCACCATCGACGTCAGCGGCAGCCAGCGCTACTCCGCCCAGGAGATCATCGACGCGGCGGAGGTGCAGGTGGGGGACAACATGTTCCTGATGAACAAGTACCGGGCAGCGGAGCGCATCCGCGCCGCGCTGCCCTATATCGAGACGGTGCAGTTCCGCCGGGATATGCCGGACGGTCTGCGCATCATCGTCACCGAGTGTACCGACCCGGCGGCCATCGTGCAGGACGGCAAGGCCTATCTGCTGTGCGACACGGGAACCATCGTGGACGACGTGGCGGCCAGCGCAGCCAAAAAGCGGATACAGGTCAAGGGTCTTACGCTGGTGGAGCCGGTGGTGGGACAGCCCGCACAGGCGGCGGAGGGACAGGAGCTGGCGCTGACGCAGCTGCTGGCACTGATGCAGGCGCTGGACGAGCGCGGCATGGGCGGCGACGTGACACTGATCGACATGAGCGACCCGGCGCAGCTGACGCTGGGCTATCTGGGGCGGTTCAACGTGTATTTCCCCTGGGACGCGGACTACGGCTACAAGCTGGACTATCTGCTGGCGGTGGTGGAAAAGCTGGAGGCCAACGAAAAGGGCGTCATCAACATGATGCAGGAGGGCAAGGCGCGGTTCATCCCGGAATGACGGAGTCGAAAAGTTTTTTCGCAAATTAAGTGCTTTCACTTGACGCTTGCGCTGATTCGTAATACAATACAATATATGGCACTTTGGCGGGGATTATTCCCCATTTTCATACAAATTATGGCAGGAGGAGCAGACATGGCTTTTGGATTGGAGACAGGCCCGGAAAATGTTGTCAGCATCAAGGTCGTGGGCGTGGGCGGCGGCGGCAACAATGTGGTCAACCGCATGGTGCGCAGCGGCGCGCAGGGCGTGGATTTTGTGGCCGTGAATACGGACAAGCAGGCGCTGAATGCTTCCAGCGCTACCTATAAAATTCAGATCGGCGAGAAGCTCACCGGCGGCAAGGGCGCAGGCTCCAACCCCGACGTGGGACGCAAGGCGGCCGAGGAGAGCCGCAACCAGATGGCCAAGGCGCTGGAGAACACCGACATGGTGTTCATCACCGCGGGCATGGGCGGCGGCACCGGCACCGGCGCAGCCCCTGTGGTGGCGGAGATCGCACGGGAGGCCGGTATCCTCACCGTAGGCGTGGTGACGAAGCCCTTCGGCTTTGAAGGCCGCCGCCGCATGACCCAGGCGGAGCAGGGCATCGAGGAGCTGCGCAGCAAGGTGGATTCCCTTGTCATCATCCCCAACGAGCGCCTGAAATACGCCACCGACCAGAAGATCACCTTTGCCAATGCCTTCGAGATCGCGGACGACGTGCTGCGCCAGGCGGTGCAGTCCATCTCCGACCTGATCCGCGACACCGGGTTCATCAACCTGGACTTTGCGGACGTGACGGCCATCATGAAGGACGCCGGTCTTGCCCACATGGGCGTCGGCCGCGCCGCCGGCAAGGGAAAGGCCGAGGAAGCGGCGCGCATGGCCATCTCCTCCCCCCTGCTGGAAACGTCCATCAACGGTGCGCGGGGCGTGCTGATCAATGTCACCGGCTCCATGGACATCGGTCTGGAGGAGGTGGAGCAGGCCGCCACGCTGGTGCAGCAGGCAGTGCATCCCGATGCGCTGACCATCTTCGGCGCCGCCTTCGACGAGACGCTGGACGACGAGATCCGCGTCACCGTCATCGCCACGGGCTTCGATGAGGCGCAGCAGGCGGCCAACGCCGCCGCCGCGACCCAGTCGGCGCAGGCCGCCGCCAGCGGCGCACCCCAGCCGCTGGACGAGGTCAAGGGCGAGCAGGGACAGGATGAGATGGACAAGTCCTTCGACGAGATCCTGCGGATATTCAATAAGGATAAGTTCTGAGATATAAAAACAGCCGCACACCTCGGTGTGCGGCTGTCCGGTTTGTCAAAGAAGTCCAAACGAAATTTATGTGGCAATCTAGATAGCGAGTGCGAGTCCCTCCTTTTACGATACCGAAATAGGGTTGTATTCTTCAGTCTGTTGAATTACATTCAAACCATAACAATCACGAGATTCATTTGCAAGGTAACAAATGGAATCCCAAAACCAGTACTCGTTCGGGAGTGTCTTTCAGAAAGACAATTGGAGGTAATTCATGTTTCGCTATTATTGTGAAATAGATGAATCCGTATTCGCAGATATTCAACGGTATGAGGATCAGCAATTGGCAAAATTCCAAAGGGAATTTGGCTCCTTATGTTTAAGTGCATCTAACTCACATGGTTGGAATTACACCGTCAGTATACATCGTTGGATCGACACAACAGATAAACTGCGAAGCAGCCCATTCGATGGATATACTGCAACGTTACAAGTCGATTTTGCGGATTCTAACGGTAATTTAATTGAAATTGATGAGACTATATGCTCATTTTTCGAGAACATAACATTTATTTCCTTCATACCTCTTCTGCGGAAATATAGGGTTTTCCAAAACGAGATATTAAGGGATATACGGAAAGAAATCGAGCGTTTTGTTCAAAGTCTCGATGGCTTCCAATAATATCTTTAATACCGGCAAGTACAGCTTATTTGCAACAAGACGGCCATACGGCCGTCTTGCAGCGTGTCGATAACCCCACGCCCCTGTCATTCCGAACCAGTGACCGATGTCACTGGTGTGGGAATCCGTAACCTTTTAGCTGGGAATCTGCGGAAAAGTGCAGGAATCATGCGTTTTGGAAGCGGATTGCCACGCCAGTCTGTACCCCAAGGGCACTTGCTTCGCGGCGCGGATTGGCTCGCAACGACAGGCTTTTTTGACAAACTGAGCCTCCCCCGGACGGGGGAGGCTTTGCATCACCATTGCGCAAGGTCAACGGGAACGGCGACCTCTTTATCGAAGCCAGAGAATATCAGAGAGGTGTCCCCCGTGAGATCCTCCAGCACCGACAGGTCATAGGTGCACACGAATACATGCTCATCGACGGCAGCGCTGACATCATAGGGGTAGTTCCAGTCCTCAAATCCGTCATCTCCCACCATTACCAGGTAAGGGAACGTTTGATACGTGTCACCCTCTACCACATAGACGGTGAGGATATCCTCCTCCCAGTCCGCTTTGAGACTCGCCACGGCAAAGGCAGAATCCTCCAGATAGAAGCTCTCTCCTATCTCCGCGTACTCCCGTACCGTTGCTTCGATCTCCTCGGCGGACTCCTCGCTGCTCCAGTCGTAGCCAGGATAGTCGGGCGTCAGCTCCTCCTTACCGCCGAAGATGCTGCCGAAATCATTGGCCACGCAGCCGCGCACCAGATTCAGCTGTATTATAATGACGATCACGGCGATCACCGCGCCTATTATCCCCTTTTTCGGCACATGCTGCCGGATGTAGGGCTTGGGGCGGCGGGTCTGCTCCTCGTAGCAGACCTTCTCCTCATAGCACTCCTTCTCCTGCCCGGCGTAGTGGACAGTGCCCTCCGCGTCCACCCATTCCTGCCGGGGCGGACGGTTATAGGCGCCGCACTTGGGGCAGAAGCCCTCCTTGCGATAGTCGTATGTTTTGCCGCAGGCCTTGCAGCGGATGGATGCCATACGCATTCCTCCCTTCCGGTGTCCTTGCTGCCATTATACAGGACGCGGCGCGAATTGTCCATCAACTTCCGGTTGCGGCGGCAAAAAACCACGGAAACTTCAGGTTGCGCCGCAAAATCGCCCGTATGCCAGCCGGCATACGGGCGTTCGCTTATTCCACAAGGCCGTACTTGACCTTGATCCTGTCCAGCTTTTCCAGCATCGGCTCCGCCAGCACCCACAGGAAGAACACCGTGGCCGCCGCGTGGACGCAGTCCACCGGGAAGCCGGTGACGTAGTAGGCGGCGATGACCTTCCACTCCAGCGTCCGGGCGTAGAGCAGCGCCGACACCGGGTTCATGATGCCGCCGTAGACCACCACGGCGGCGATGGCGCCGAACACGCACAGGGCGGCGCGGCTGCGGCGCAGCCAGCCCCGGCGGAACAGCACGCCCGCCAGAAAGCCGATGATGCCCATGGCGAACATCTGGAACGGCGTCCACGGCCCCTGGGAGAACAGCACGTTGCTGGCCAGCATGGTCACGGCGCCCACCAGAAAGCCCGTCTCGCC
>OJNS01001194.1_pt1 | contig 13910 bp, 9 predicted proteins | sample 1597911 | NCBI WGS metagenome assembly OJNS01 (sample SAMN01915214, study PRJEB22387) | human gut metagenome | isolation source: stool | host: Homo sapiens | place: USA
ACAATTACAATTATTTTTATATTCATTTACTCTTTCTACAGGAACGCCTTCATAGGCTTTTCTTCCACATCCAGGGCAAACATCGCCAATAACGCCAACATAGCCACACACTGGATCTCTATCTACTGGGTGGTTAATAGCGGCATATCCCATATCATTTTCATACATTAATCTAATAATCTTTTCAAAAGCCTCTAAGTTATTAGTAGTATCACCATCTAACTCAATATAACTAATATGACCAGCATTAGTATATTTATGATAAGGACCCTCTTTCTTAATCTTATTAACAATTGAAATATTATAATATACTGGAACATGGAAAGAATTAGTATAATACTCTCTATCAGTAACGCCCTTAATCTTACCATATATAGCCTTATCAATATTAACAAATCTACCAGACAAACCTTCCGCAGGAGTAGCAAGTAAAGTAAAGTTTAAATGATATTCAGCAGAATACTCATCGCATCTCTTTCTCATAAACTCAATAATTTCAAGTCCAAGTTTTTGAGCATCATCACTCTCACCATGATGTTTGCCAATCAAAGCCTTAAGACATTCAGCAAGACCAATAAAACCAATAGATAAAGTACCATGTTTCAAAACCTTTCTTAATCTATCATTAGGTTTAAGTTTATCAGAATCAATCCAAACACCCTGACCAAGTAAAAATGGAAAATTATAAAGTCTCTTATTACATTGAATTTCAAATCTCTCAAGTAACTGATCCTTAACCAAATCCATAAGCTCTCCAAGTTCCTTATAAAAGCCATCCAAATCAGTTTCATCATTTCTAACAATACCATGCTTAATACCAAGTCTAGGCAAATTAATCGAAGTAAAAGATAAATTACCTCTACCAGGAGTAACAGCCTTATCTTCATCTACAACATTACCAATTACCCTAGTTCTACATCCCATATAACCAACTTCAGTATTATAATCTCCCTTAAAATAAGGTTTATTAAACGAAGAATCCATAAATGAGAAGTTAGGGAACAATCTCTTTGAAGATACCTTACATGCTAATTTAAATAAATCATAGTTAGGATCATCAGTTTCATAATTAACACCTTTTCTTAACTTAAATATAGATATCGGAAATATAGGAGTTTCATTTTTACCAAGACCAGCATCTACCGATAATAAGAAATTCTTAATAACCATTCTACCTTCAGGAGAAGTATCAGTACCAAAGTTAATAGAAGAAAATGGTACCTGAGCTCCTGCTCTAGAATGCATAGTATTCAAATTATGAATAAAAGCTTCCATAGCCTGATAAGTCATTCTATTAGTCTTCTTATAAGCAGTCCCAACAACATGTTTTATTTTATCTTTTTCACTTACGCCAAATACAAGTCAATCATACTGCTGATTTCTAAGGTTTGCCTCATTGCTGATTTCAAAAAAATAACATCCAATTTTATCTGCATCATATCCGCCTTTTGCCTCTTTTAACTCTACGATTTCATGCTCCCAGCGTTCCATTAAATCTTCTAATATCTCATAGTATTCAATATTACTTGCATTTTTATCATAGCCAAAAAATTTTACTTGCTCACCTCCCTTTGATTTGTGCAGAGCTGCTTTCTTTACTTCCCTGATAATGAATTTTCAAAAGCAATAGTTGCAAACACTTTCTCTATTAGGTTTCTGATTTCACGAACACTCTCCAATAGTTCCATTTTTGCATGTAATCTTTCAATTATTTCGGAATCAACGGTAATTTTATATTTTTTACCTATATCCTCCACAACTAAATCACATATATGTACCTTAGACTCAATGGACAATTCTTCAAAATAAATAACTGCATTAAATCTATTGAAGATGGCTTCGCCTAGATTCTTTATAATTTCCTCACGAGATGTATAGTTTGTCGTGCAAATTATGATTGCATTTTTTAATTCAAGATAGTAGTTAGTATCTTCGTATATTCCATCATCAAATAACTGATAAAATGCGCTATGAAATATTGGATTGGCCTTATCAAACTCATCCAATAAAATCACATCCGACTCACGTCCTAGTAAATCTTTTGCAAAACTCTTTTCATGATGGTTTCCACCAAACAAATAATTTGAAAATTGGTTATTTTGGAACATAGAGAACTGTTGTCTGAACAATTTTCCACCTATTAACTCTGCTAAATATTTAGCAGTCTCCGTCTTACCAATCCCTGGCTTGCCACAGAATAACAAAACCAACGGTTTGTTACGATTAGCAGAAATCGTCCTAGAATAAAGCAATGGCAATAATTCCTTCTTTACAACATTCTGTCCAACTATATGTTCATCATATAATTGATTAAACTCCTTAAGTTTTCTAGGAGTTATATGATTGTATTTTTCATATTCTATCTTAATAATGTTCTTTTCTTTAGGATAGAGAATTTCAAGCTGATTTCGAATCTGCTTTGGCGGATTTTGTAAAATTAGGGTATTAACATCAATCTCTCCTAAAAAATTAACAAAATTCATGATAACATGCTCTTGAACACCACTATATTCGCCTTCATCTGCAACAAGAATGTCAGCAGCTGGTTTCTTGGTGACATCCTCTACCATCTTGTCGGACTCATTATTCTTTGGCATATTAGCAATAAACATTATATTTTTGCGCTTTTGCTCATCTAATTCATTTACTACTTCCGTTAAGTTCCTATAAGTTGAAGGACGATTTTTGTCGAACCATTTTTTGCTCCCGTAATAAATCTTAACCTTATTCACGTATTACACCTGCCAATACAATATCATATACATCGAGTTCTTTGCTCGAAGTCTTTTCCTGACTAGAACCATTAATAATTTCATCTACAGAAATAGTTTCTTGCATCGTACTTGTAGTGACCGTAAATTCATTTTCAATGGAGAGCTGTTCCTTTGTGCATGTTCCAACTTTAACTCCATAATAGACAAGGTTCATTTTCGCAAGATCCGCTAGATGATATCGATTTTTAAATCCTGCGATATTAAATCGCAACACATTTTTAGGTTCTTTTTCATCCAGTAATAACATGGCATAATATCCACGCTCACCCAGAATGGCATCATTTAATTTTTCCATATCTATTGGCAGTTGGTCTTTAGGTACAATATTTAAATATGAACTGTACATTCTATATAGGGCAATGGAATTGGCTGGTGCATAGACACCACCAACTCCAAATTTCTTTACGTCTGAATCACCACTTGCCGCAGAAATATAATCTGTCAAAAGCGTATTTTTCAATGTGCTTCCAACAATATTTGAGAGACTTCCTTGTGCATCAACTTTAATTTTACCAGATAGTGCTGCCTTAATTACATTAAAAAGATTGAATCCTCCTTGTGCTTTTGCATCTATCTCTGCTATTATTTTTGCTATCTTTTCTTTGTTTTCTTCTGTTGTCCAATCAAGACGACCACCGTTTGTAATATCAATATAATCTTGAGCGGCATCCTCATCAAAATATACAACTTTCAGAAACTCAACTTTACTATCTTTATCTTTTTTATTTGCCATGGCTTACTCCACCCCCAATGCCTTGAATACCGCATCCTCTGCACTCTGATATGGAATCAGCTGAAATGCACTCATTAAATCCGGGGGTACGGTTACAAAGTCCACCATGGATGTCGCCGGAATCAGCACTCTCTTTGCACCACTGTCTAAACATACCTGCAGTGCATTGGACAGTTCATCCACCTTTATCATGGTACCGCTGATACTGATTTCTCCAAGTACTACTAATGATCCAAGAGTTGGTCTGCCAAGTGCGATGGAACATAATGCAATTAATGTAGGAAGTGCAAGGGTACTTGTCATTCCAATTCCCTGCAAATCCTGGTAATTGATAATGTAGTCCTTCATGGTTGTGCTGATACTTCCACTAATTCTGCTGCCGTTCGCCTTTAAGAAATTGAATGCTGTGTTGGATGCTTCCTTGGCATCCCTATCCGTACCGATGCCAGTACGCTCAAACTTTCCATTTCCTGGCAACATCTGTGATTCCAAACGGAATACACCAATCATTCCAGACTTACCATGCGAAACAGTATAAATCTGTCCTGGGTTGCATACACCTTCTGGTATCAGCTTGCCACCACCTTGTTCTGGTACAGAAACGTAATGCTCAGACATATCTTCCAAATCTATATATGAGAAATTCACATCATAGAATTCCATGCCTCCAAGTTTCTTTAACTGCTCCTTGACTCTTCGTCTCATCTCCAATGAAATACGAAGTACCTCTTCCAGTTCTTCTTTAGAGAACTTTCCATCTGGGTACAACAGTTTAAGATAACCTCCTACCATCTTGCGGACAGCAATGGTATCTCTCTGATTCAAATTCTTACCCAATCTGAAATATTTATCTAAGGCATCACCATACTGCTCCTTACGAAGCTCACGAATGAACTCAGCGAGGTAATCACTGATAAATCCATAATCGTTTGTAAAATGCTCTGGTCTGAACTTCGGAATCTCCCACCCAGGAAGATAGCAATGCATACGGTCAAGGAATGCTATATCTGTTCCCATCTCTGGTGGGAATGGATCGAAAAGGCTAGATGTCTTAAGTAGTACGTCCACGCTCTGATTAATGTTTCCTACGAAAACCATGGATGCTGATGCAGCCTTTTCCTCTTTGCCTCTTGCAAAAGAACCCGATGCCATATAGTCCTTCATAATCTGGATGCCATCTTTATCCTTGAAACGTATGCCGGCAACCTCATCGAATGCCACACAATCCCAAAGGCCAACAAGTCCAACCGTCTTTCTTCCCATGTTATAGAACAGGTTAGCAACTGTGGTCTGTCCTCCAGATACAAGGATACTATTTGGAGAGATTTCTTTATACAGATGGGACTTGCCTGTGCTTCTTGGTCCCAACTCGCATAGGTTAAAGTTATTCTCTACAAGCGGAATCATTCTGGTAAGAAGTAGCCACTTCTCTCTATCATTCAAAGAGTCTGGTTAAATCCCAATGGAACGGAGCATAACATCCATCCATTCCTCTTTGGTAAATGCACCTCTGCCTTTCTTTAATTCCTCTATGTCAATGTGTGGCATCTGAATTGGTGTCAGCTTTCGAATGCTAATTGGAGAAATATCCTTCTGTTTCTTCTGCTTGGACTTCAGTTCAAATCCATCAGAATCAACGATGCCAAAGTTAGCATCGCCTTCCATTTCATAATCAAGCTGAACGATACACCAAATACCACCACAAAGAAGTCTATCAAACATCTCTGGATATTCATCTGCAATTGGAACATTTGTAAGTCCAAGATTGGAGAACTCTGCAAAGAAGCAGTCTTTCTTAATATCCAGTCGAACCGTAATCATGTCGATAACTGTATGACTACCTTTCTTACGAAGCACAGATAACATTTTCTGTGCCTCGTCTGGGCGTACAAAGTTATCCGCAAGAATACGCTTTACCGTCTGCACTCCATTTTCCACGATTTCAGGATCATCGGAACTGCAGTATTGACCCAACAAGAACTCAAGAACATACACAGGCACATTCGCACCTTCCTTGATTTTCTTGGTCAGATCTTTACGCACAATCTTGCCATCAAAATTGGCTCGTAATTTTCCCTTTATATTTTCACGTATATTATTATCTGTATTGTTTTCCATTTTGTCACCTCAATCTATAGGCTTCCCATAATACGAAATTGATTCACCTTGCCTGCCCTTTTAATAAATGCTGAAGTAGCAGCTAATACTTCCTGAAATTTTCCAGGCATTTCAACACTTTTACTTACTGATGGTTGAACCACAACAATTTCTCCCCTGACTAAGTGATTACTACTTCTCAAATCTGCTAATAACTGATTATAATCACCTTTCAGAAGCTCACATTTTCCAGACTTATGTCTCTGCATAATTTTCTGTGGTAGTTTACCTTTTACACTAAACCAAGTGATTGATTTAATTGCTTGACCACATACTTCATAAATATCACCAACAGTACTATTATAATTACTTCCAGACATTTTCTTTACGTGATATAGCGAAACTAGAATTCTGTTTTCTTCTTCACGCATTGTTATGAAGTCAGCAATTTCTCCTGAACCATGGTCATATACTATGTATTTATATTCTTTATTAGCAAGCAGAAGTTCTTTGAGAACATTCTGGATAGATCTACTAGTTGTATCACCTTTTATATTAAATTCCAATGAAACATCTGTATTCAATCCCTTCCAATCAATAGCTTCAATTATGCTAGTGTCAAAAATTTCTTCTTCATAATTGCCCGGATAATAATCTATCCCCTGAATAGTAGCATCATCCAACGTCCTAAATATTAATGGATTATCTGTTAGATAATCATGAAGTGCTATTTCTCCCCTACCACTTTTTATAATAAGCGCTTCACCTTGTTGAGCATATTTCCCCTTTATAGAACACAGTACCTCAACACTGAATAATTCATGAGATATTTTCACCGTAAGATTGCTCTTATCGTTTGAAATACTGCTAACTTTCAGTTGACAATCGGTAAGTGAAACACATTCTCCATTCGACAATAAAATATGTGGTGTCGAACTATATGTCTTACCATCAAAATCAGTATAGAATATATTATTCGGATATTCTTTCAGTTCAAGTGGTTGCTGTAAATTATCAAAATTTGTGTTTGTTTTTACTTTTATGTTGGAGTTGACAACTTTTTTCCCAATTTTATCAAACCATCTAATATACTCGCGCAGTCCTAGATATGTACTACTCCACACCTTGGATGCACTACTATAACCTATCGTTGACTCCTGTTGTGTTTCCTTATCAGTTGCTTTACAAAAAGCATGTCCCGCTGCATACAGCCGTCCTGTAGCAGCATCAATTGCCGAACTAACATCTGATCCAGCTGATATTCTATATGATTCTCCATTCTCACTCTGCATGTTTAATAAACCTGAATTGAATATTTCGAATCCTTCTAAATCACCTAAAACACGGTGCATATTTGCTTTAGGTATGGGATCATATGAAGAACAAAATGATGACACTAGTGCTTCATAAACCACTTCGGTATGTTTTGGAGAATAAATATGTAGTAACTGCGTTTCCTTTTGATAATGAATTATATATAACATATAAGATAAATTTATTTTCTCGCCATTACCCATCCACAATGGGGATTCATAATCTACCCCGATTCCCACTATCGTATTATCCTCTTCATTTCGAAAAATACGATTGGATACATTACAAATATCGGGGAAACTAGCATTTATATCAAAATCAGATACTTTATATATTTTATCGTGGCAATTAGGTTTTATTGCTTGTAAAGGAACGTTATCCAAAATAGAATTATCATTTCCAGAAAACTCTTTAAAGTATTTTCTATCATCAATTTCCTGTTGGTTTCGCCCCTCACTCATCCCTATTATCATATCTTGCCATATGGCATCTTTCGAATATAATGCCGTGTTTTCTATTTGAAGTTCCTCATCATTTACTGCAATAAACTTCGCAGTTCCAATATTAATCGCATTAGTTCTTGCGAATCGCCCAATAAATTGTAAAGTACTAGCAAGAGACTTGTGGGGAGAATGAATCGCTGCAATTTTCAAATTTGGGAAATCATATCCTTCTCCCAGCATATCAACACAAATAATTCCATCAAGTTCACCGGTATGAAGTTTTTCAAGGGTCTTCTTTACAACCGAATGTGAAACTGAACTATCTATTTTTTTCAAACGCAAAGATGTATTTTCTGAATAGAGTGTTTCCAAAATATTTGCATTCTTTTTTGTATCCGTACGGACCATCAAATAATGCTCATATCCTTCATTTCTATCATTTTGTAAAACTTCCTCTGCTTTCTTTGCTATACTTAAATCTTTACTTTCAGATGCATCAACAGATATAAATTCTATTTCTCCAAAAATACCATCTTCATATGCCTGTGATAACGGGTAATCAAAAATAATTTCTCCCGAAATTTCTTTTCTATCCAGTCTAAATGGAGTGGCTGTAAATAATACATGACATCGGTCTTTTAGGTTCGATAAAATCTGCTGCCATGTAGCCGCCGGAACATGATGTGCTTCGTCTATTTCAACAAGATCTATATTATCCTGTGCCCACGGTATCTCACTCAAACTAAGTGCACACTTATGCGTAGCAATTATTACATCTGCTTTCTTTAGTTCCGAAATCATTTCATCTTTATAATTATGTTCCATTTCATATACTACTGGCTTCTTTATTGAATTCTGAAAAACCTGTGCTTTGCACAAAGTCCGCAAACTTCTGAAATCTTCTGCAATCTGCCCACGCACCATCTCACTCGGAGTAACAATAAGAACCCTTTCCTTATTCAGCACATATGGAGCCATCATTAGTACTGTTGTTTTTCCTGATCCAGTTGGCATAATAATAATCGAGGTGTCTTTGCTTTTTAAAGCATTAAAAGACGCCAACGCATGAATAGCACCTATTTGTGCATTACGCAGTCCTGGCTTAGTTTCAGAACATATTGGATATTTCAATTTATCATAATTCTTTATAAAATACTTGCTCACTAAAAGACACCTCCTATATCTATCAACTGAAGAAATCGAAACTATCTACAGCAAATGCAATGTCGATATGGAATTCTTCCTTCCGTGGTGGAATCTCATTACTTTCCTCCACAATATTTAAGTAATAACTTTCTGTCTTGCTATATGCCTGTGACTTCAAGTTGAAACTGCAACGGAAAGTTCTGTCCTGTCCATCCGTGCTTACCTTGTCCGCAATAATCTTCTGTGTGTCACTAATCTGCACACCATTTGAATCTGTAAAATACAGCAGATAATTTGCCTGACTTCTGTTATCACTTACCGCATCCTTCTGATAGAAATTCAGAATGAATGACATATTTACAATCTTTCTGTTAGCAGAAAGAAGGTTTAATTCAACAGGCTTTGTATCATACTTTCCAGCATTTCTCTTATAAGCCTTAGACTTTGTGCTGACAGATGTGTAATCCACAACAGGAACAACCATCTCCTGCAGACTGATACCACCATGAACAAAGTTAAGACCACTGCCACTCTTCTTAATACGAATACTCTCTCTTGGTGCAAATGCATCATATCCTGCATTCTCATCAAAGAACTTCACTGGAAGCAGATATTCTGGTTTTGCACCTTTCGTTGTAATAATATATCTTCTGTCAACTTCCACATCTTCACTTGATACTGTGGTCTTGTCCACCTTATCATCTTCAGATAATGGACTGTATGTATATAAGAATCCGTGGTCTGCAGTAATATAAATTTTTGTCGCATTAAAATAATTCACGGACATATTGACTGCATTTTTCAGTTCTGCAATCGCATCATCACAAGCTGGGAATATTTGTGTTTCATCAGTGTGCCCCATATCATCCACTCGGTTGTGGTAGATATAAATGACGTTCTTATTCTTTCCCATCTCGGAGATTTCTGTTGTCTTCTTCATCAGTAATGCTTTATACTGAACAGCCAAGCTGTCCGGGTCAGCCTTCTTTAAGATTCCATCACGATAATTTGCATCTGTAGGCTTTCCATCTGCATATACACTAATGATTCCGTTCTTATTCTCTGTGGTCAACTCGCTGTTTGGAAGAAGCGCTGCCATTCCATACTTTGTTACCGTTGGGAAGATTGCCTGGCAATTGCCAAGTTCTACATTTGCTCTATTCTCTCTGCGAAGCTGTTCTGCCAAAGATGCTGCCACTTCATATCGGAATGCATCCGAGATAATAACAACCACCTTATTATTAGCATTGGCCACTTTTGTTCTATAGAAATCACGCTGCTTTGGTACATCCATAATGTATCCGTACTTTTCCAAGTCTGCTGCACAAGCATCTGACCAGTTATTGCCAAGCTGTCCTAAGAACCAGTTCTTATACAGACCTTCCACAACTTCTGTTACGTGCTTATACAAATCATCAAGCAACGGATACGATGTGGATAGGCTCTTGGCAAAGGCACCGTGATACATTCTATAGTAGGTGTCCATTTTATAATATTCTTCCGTGTATTCTTTCCACACTTGCTTTGCTTCAACGGTATGGAAGCCATTAGAATGTTCTTGGAAAAATGCCTGCATATTGGCAACCTGCAAGATGCCATCATAATGATTGGCAACTCTGTCATACCAAACCATGGTACGTCTTTTTTCAACCATAGCCTCGATGACTTCCACACGGAAGATATGGTCACCAATCTCCGTCATAATTTCTGTAAGAATACACTCATTGATACATGGGAAACATTCTGTCTCCGCAAGGTAACTGATATCAATCTTCTTGAATCTCTTATAAAGGTTCAGTTCTTCTTCCACATATCTTGCAATATCATAAATCTGTCCCTGGTCATCACTATGAAGCCAGTCAGATAAAAAGTCATAGCAATAGGACTGATGTGGAATGGAAATAAAGCTGTCCAATCCCACAAAATGCTCCATACCCATGGTACGTGTAGCTGCCGTCATAAAAATATGTGCAATAAGTTTTCCAAGCGTAGCTTCCTCTCCGTCACGATATCCTGTGCCCTGTGCAACCATATCCCAGAAAAGGGAATCCATGTTGTAATTTACAAGGCTCTGATATTTTTCGTTCGTATCGTTATCAAGTCCCGCTCCGATGACTGCCTTCATAATGCTGTTAGGCTGTATATCCTTGATTCCACAAATAACTGCCATAGCAGCAAGCACAACTTCCTTTGCACTGGTCATGCCATTGTTCAGCTGTGCCACCTTGCCTCTACGCTCTTTACTATTGAAAAACTTTCTGTACTCCTTTATCAGCTTACGAATTGCAGCCGATGCAGGAAGTCCCATCTCACTCATCCAGATGGAATTGAGGTCGGAACGATACTCTTCGCTATACTGCTCCATTCCAATGAGCCAGTTATCATCCGGCTCTGCATAGGAAATCGGACTGTACACCACATAATTGCCCGACTTATCATCGTGGCAAAGCAGCTTCTTTATTGCAAAATTGTTTGTCCCAGTCAGCTTGACAAGAGTGGCGTTTGATAACACCACATCGTCAACCTTGTCCTCAAATTCTTTATCTTCGTCATACCAGAAGATAATACGCCTGTTATAGAATTCAGGCAAAGGCTCAGCAAAACGGCGATTCAAATCCTGAACCACTGTTTCTATATCAACATTCGCCATTTGGATTTACCTCCTACTTTATTTTAGAAGCAATCTTGGCTAACCCTGCACTAATTTCCTTCTCTTTTGCTTCCTTTTTTCTCATTTCTTCCCACTGATCCAAAATCATAAAAATACAATCTCTCACAACCGGGAAATATAAAATGCAGTCTTTCTCACTTAGCTCATGAATCCCTTTACTCACAACTCCGTATAGAGTCTTGTTGGAAGTAAGAAAAGGAGGCAGGTAGTCTTTAAGCATCTCAATTTTTTCTTTAACCTTTGATCTATTAAAGATTTCTACATCTATACTATCACCAGCTTTTTCTCTTGCTTGGCTAAGGATTCTCTCTAAAATACGTCTTAAATAAACATACGAACCAACACCTACTCCACTGGCATACAATCCGATTGCAGTTCCCATTTCACGTCTATCTTCCTCTGTCAGCACCTTATCGTATTCCTTCAGCTTAGGGAATTCCATATCTGCTACTGATGGGTACTGTCCAATTTTTATCATTGTGTTTCCTTCAGCACGCACAATATAGTCGATATGGTGTGCATTATCCATGGCACAGACAAATGGAAAAGTCATAACACGAGTTGCTTCCTCTGTCTGCCAGTTAGTCCAATACCACTCTCTGTCTCGACTAGCAGAAATTTGCTCTGATTTTGGTATCATATTCTGAATAGTCTGGTGTGATCGTAAACTTTCTGCCAGTGATGAGCCAAAACGAATCTTCTCACTTCTTTCATCTTTCATAAGAGCAACCATAGATTCCATTCCATAAACTCGCACCTGCCCACAATTTTTGCAATAAACACTAATTCTTTCTTTTCCATCAATCAAGTCACATAAATCGGAAATATTATCTTCTGTAATTTCAATTTTGTCATATAATCCTTGATTAACAAGGAACTCTACAAATACATTACTCATAGGCACCTCCTACTTAATCTTCGCCAGTACATCTTTGAAAATCTCATAGTTGTTCTTTACACCATCATCTAAATCAATACGAATCATTTGATCTGCCAAGTGATGGATTTTCTCTTCGTACTCACCGATTTCTGTAATCTGTGCCTGTAGTGTTGCTTTCTGCTTATCAAGTTTAACCTTTTCACTACCACTGACTCCCACAAGTCTCTGTTCAATATCAGCAAGAGCTGTACGATAACGAGATTGCTGCTCATGAACATAATCAGTACGGATACGAGCAATAGTATCTGGCTTATAGCGATGCATATAAATCAAACACTTAAAACCATTCTTTTTGCCTGAATCAAACAACCAATAAATCGGACGTTTCTGATACATCTTGCAATGGTCAGCATAGAATCCATTCAAGAAATAATTTCTAATAACTTCCTTTGGTTGTCCTTTGCCGCCAAGAGCATCTGCGATAAACTTCAAGTTCTCCTGTAGTGTATCTTCACCATAGACAACTTCCACAAACTTTACAAATCTGCCGACAATATCATCCTCGAAATATTCATCATCACAGATAGGGATAATATTGTCGCTGTCTGCTGTAAATGAAGAATATTTAGAATAATCCCATTCTCCGCCTGCATATGCCAGTCCTTCCACATCAAGAGAATAACGACCAAACATACAACCTACGGCATAGGAAATAAAGCGTATGACGATGAATAGCCTATCTATTTCTTTAAAAGGTATTTCCGACTTATTTTCGCTAAGTTTTAATGACATAATGTCTTTGAAAATCTCATCAATTCTCTTATTGTTACTTGCCATTTTCTCTTGATCATTTTTTAATTCTTCAATAATTTTTTCTACAGATTTTTCAAATACTGTTTCCTCCAATCTAATGTTAAAATGATTTCTTTCGAATCACTATTGCTGTTACCAGCAGAATGTACAGCCTCCATACACTGTCTTACGATTTCCAAGAGTTCTTCTCTCTTTGCTTCAAGCAATCTGTCATGACCTTCATGTACGGTTCTGATTAAATCGTTAAGTGTTGGAATCTTCATATAATCAAATCCATGGTCAGTCATGGTAATCAGACGAATATGATCGAGAGCATTATTGGCTTCCTCTTCCTTAGAAAGATAATCTAACTCATTACGCAGGTCATTTACCAACTGTGAAGCTGTATCAAATACCTGCACCTGATTCTTGAAGAAGCCTTCTACCTTTTGCATTTTCTCTTTATTTTCAAACAGTGCATCCTCCTCTGTAAGAACACGGTCAATTAACGCAATGTTGTCCTTATCCTGTGACAGAATACTGTTTACTATAGTAAGTCCATTTGCAACAACCGCATGATCTGGATAATGACTATTTTTACCGTACATTCCATCCAACGCATCAAAGTGTTCCTTCTGCTCTCCGAATTTCTTTTTAATTTCTCTTACAAGGCCATCTTCATCATCTGGAACACTCATCATGTTGAAGTAATCACGCATAATTTCCTTTACAGCCTTCATCTTCGCTGCTGTAACGACCTGTCTCTTGGAGATGGATGTCTTGCCAATTTCACTCTTCTTACGGAGCATATCCAGGAGTTTCGGATTATCCGGCTGTATAGTTGCTCCACCATACTTGATGGTAACTTTCTGCTGATAAATAAGCATAGTAGCCACATAAGCAATATCAATCTCTCTCCAACCATAAGGAATAGCTTGATATCTGCTCTGAACATCTGCCATAGAGGTTGGAAGATTTCTTCTATGCTGTGTTTCCAAATATTCTTCCATCTTTGCTGCTGCATCTCTGTTTGGTTCTGTTCCCTGAATATAGGACTTTG
>OJNS01001210.1_pt1 | contig 13749 bp, 10 predicted proteins | sample 1597911 | NCBI WGS metagenome assembly OJNS01 (sample SAMN01915214, study PRJEB22387) | human gut metagenome | isolation source: stool | host: Homo sapiens | place: USA
AACGGGCAATTCCTCCCACGACTGAAGTCGCGGGTCTCCTTGCCCTAATTTATGAGCAACGAAAAGAACAGCCAGAACAAGTCTGGCGAATTGAAGAAACCGCCCTATGTGACTCGGACGAATCAGCCCTGGACCACGGTTTTTGCGGAGGACCTGAACAAGAAGAAAGAAGAGAATACTCCCGCTGAAACCAAACTCGACCTTTCTCAGTTCGTGAAAGTTGAAAAGGTCCAGGACGATAAGTCCACTACCATTCCCGCTCCCGTGTCGGAAGCCGAGAAGGACAAGGCAGACACCGTGAATAAAGGGAACGTTCAGAACGTAACGCCTATCCCCACACCGGAACATAAATTCCGTCCGAAAGGCTCTTCTCAGCAGAGCAAGCCTTCCGATGAGTTTGAAACGAAACCCGTTATGGAAGCGGCTCCTGCCGCCACTGAGGAAAAGCCTGTCGCTAAACCCGAAAGCAATCAGCAGGATGATGACAGCGACTCTTTTGTCTCTCCTTCGTTTGGTGGATTCAAGAATCCGTATGCAGATGAAGAACTGGAAGAGAAACCGGAGAAAAAAACTGAAGCGAAAGATACCGAGAAAAAAACTGTTAAGCCTAAAGTGGCTGTTAAGTCCCACAAAGGCGGTAATGTCATTCTGGGTGTCAGCTGTGTAGTTCTTGCCGCATCCGTGGTCGTTATGGGCATGACGATTGCTGAAAGCCGTAAGAGTGATTCTATCGTTTATCCGTCTACTGGAAGTGCTCTGAACATCTCGGCTGATGTTGCAACGACCGACACTGATTTTGAAAATCAGGAAGCCTTGACTCCTGTAGTATCTATGACTTCGGATGGAAACACCTGGACGCTGAGTTCCTCGACTTTCCTGATTACTGATGGCGAATCCAAGGTAGCGGTCGCTGTAGACAGTGCAGACAGCATCAAGTACGATGGCGCGGCCTTGCAGTATGAGCGCAATGGAGTAACCTATCTTGTCCGTATGGTGAGCGACAGCTCTTATCTGGGCAATAGTACAATGACCGAACACGAAGACGGTGCCACTCATATGATTACCGGCATTGAAGGTATCGGGAACGGTAAAGTACTTGTTGTGATTGCTACATACGGTGCTACCGGCGATGAGAGCATCAACGATGCAGCAAATGAAGAAGTAACTGCTTTGCTGAGCAGTGCCGCACCTGCCAATGATGGTGCTTCCTTGCTGCTTGATAATGTGCCTGCCGATTTTGATGGACGCACTTTGAGTCTGACGAATGAGCGCGTTCTGGTCAAAGATGGCGATTCTGAGGTCGTGTTTGCACCTGCATCCTACAACGCTGATGATATTCAGTTCACGGATACCAAGCAGACACTTTCTGGTTTTACAGTTGCTCGCTCTGATTATGCTGACTCCGACAGCAGCAAGACCTATCTCGTGGAAGGCACTGACCACAATTTCCTGGCCGTCACGAACAATGAAGATTTGCTGAACAGCATTCTGCAAGTCCAGTAAAAATAACATTTCAAAAATAGGAGAATACCAAATGAATAAACGTAAAACTTCTTTTATCCTTGCAACTGCTCTGGCTGCATCCATCATCATGTCTGGCTGTGCATCGACTGCTGTGTCCGGCAGTGACAGCTCTTCTACTGCCACTGAAGAATCTGCAACCGTCGAGACTGCGCTGGACATTGATTACAGTGCGGGTCTAAAAAAGGACGGTCACTATGCTGGTGTCAAGGCCAAGAATATTGTTACTCTTCCGGATGACTATGACCATATGACCTTTAAGACTGAAGACCTGCACATGGAAGATGGCGCTCTGGATTCCGCTTTGCAGCAGATTAAGCAGACTTACGGCGAACACACCACTGTGGACCGCGCGGCGCAGGAAGGCGATTGCGTGACGGTGGATTATACCGGCTCCTACAACGGCGATGAATTCCCGAACGGTTCTGCAAAGGATGCCGAAATCGTATTGGGTCAGGGATATTACGTAGATGGCTTTGAGAGCCAGATTGAAGGACATTTTGCCGGTGAGAAGTTCGATATCACTGTGACTTTACCCGACAGCTACCCTGACACCACGGATTCCGAGGGCAACACTCTGAGCCTGGCTGGTCAGGATGTTCAGTTCCGCATCGAACTCAAGGATGTCTCTGAGCTGACCTTGACGGATGACTCTATCGTGAACTGCTTCGGCGATAACAAGTATTATACCGAGGATGGCACTCTGGTCAATTCCGTGGATACTTTCAAACAGTATTACAATGAGCTTTTGACCAAAGATGCTCTGGGCCTTGCCATCTATAACTATATGATGGATAACTCCGTTGTTTCCGAAATTCCTCAGAACCTTATTGATGACCAGCGTGATACTTACCGCAAGGAAATCGAAGCAAGTGCAGAGAACATGGGTAAGACCATGGACGAGTACCTGGAAACCACCGATTACGATACTGAGGACGCCTTGCTCGACAGCTACAATGACCGCATTGAAGAAAGCGTAAAGGCGTATCTGATTTTCCAGGCTGTGGCTGAAGCAGAGAAAATCAAGGTCACCGATGCCGATGTAAGCGATTATTTTGGTGATGATTCTTTGAGTGTCCAGCAGGCTCAGAAATACTACGGCGAAGAATATGTGAACCAGACGGTTCTGTACAACAAAGTAGGTGACTGGCTCACTGCTCACGCAACGATTGTGTGATTTCATCCCAAAAATGCTTGACGATATATGCGAACTCAATACAATGAATATTGTACGATAGATACCATCTACTAGGCGCTATTTGTGCTCGTACAATTCACAATCTTGTCGTAAGGCAGACTTCTCATTTGTTTGGGAAGCCTGCCTTTTTTATTTATTAACTGTCTTTTTGAAAGGAGACAATTATCATGACTAACGTTAATGTTTTTACTATCATTGGCCGTCTTACTGCTGACGCAGAAGAATTCACTATTGGCAACAACACATACGTTGGATTCCGTGTCGCAGTAGACCGTGGGCAGAATAAGGAAAGCTCTTTTTTACCTGTTCGTGCTCCTAAAAAGTTTATCAGTGACAATCTGCGCGCTAAACTTATCAAAGGCGCTCCTGTTCTGGTCACTGGCCGCTTCGAATCTGGTTCCTATGACAAGGATGGGCAGAAGAAATATTACACTTATCTGAGTGCGGCAACGATTCAGCATGATGTCAATGGCAACTTTGCCGATGGCATGCTGATGGGTAACCTGACCGCAGATGTTACGACCCGTTCTACTCAGAACGGAAATAACATTGCAAACTTTACGGTTGCCAGCAACCGCTCTTACCAGAAGGATGGGCAGTGGGTTGATGTTCCTTCCTTTGTGGCTGTCGCTGCCTCCGGTAAGCTTGCGGAATTTATTGCAAGTCATTTCCATAAAGGTGACCCTATCATGGTTGCCGGTACTTTGTCCAGCTATTCTCACAAGAATAAGGACGGTGAAAATCGTACGTTCTACACCGTATGGGCTGACAAAGCATCTTTTGCAAGTCGCGGCAAAGACACTACTCAGAACAGCACTCCTGCTCCTGCAGCAACTCCCGCTTCGGCTCCTGCTCCTTCTGCACCGACTTACGGTGAATATGGGGCAGATGAATTCGATGCGGTTGAAGAGGACGATTTGCCCTTCTAATCATCAATTCTAAGCCCCGTGAGCTGTGCTAACAGGCTATACGGGCGATTACACACTAATTCAAGTCGAGACTGGCATTCTTGCTGGTCTCGACTATTTTAATTTAATCGGAGGTAGAAAACTATGAATACGCAAAATATGTGGTGGACCGGCAAGACCAATGACTTGCTTGACCCTGCGCTGCCTGACATTTTCCATGATGTTCAGCTAGGCATCGGCGTAAAGTTCATTGATGACCCCACCGCTGCCAGTGTAAAGCAGGCCGGGGTATACCGAACTAATGGACACTGCGTACCGGGCAAAATAACAGCGGATTTCGCGAAGGCTTTGTGCCGCGCTGAAATGATTGAGAATGGACGAAAAGTCGGTGCGTATTCTTGCAACAAAGATGGTCGTACAATGGCCGAGTGGGTAGATAACAATATCTACAAAGAATGTGAAACTGACCATTTGGGGAACACGCTGTGCCTGATTTATGACAGAAGCACCGGCCAGATGTACGCATCTACTGGATTTAATGGTAATATTTTGGATGTTGCAAAGATTGGACTTGCTCCTTTCTTTTTGCTTCTCTGGGGTGATTTTCGAAATCGTGTTGACGGTTTTGAAGATATTTTCCAATCTTATGTTGCAGAAACCGACACTACCCAAAAAGTCAAGTACGCTTGTGCTTTGGCTGGTACTGCGTGTGACGCAATGTTAGAGCAAGACACGGACCTCAAGGCAAAATATCCTAACAACGGTAATTTGAAGAGTGTTACTCAGAGCCTTGCCAAGAGCAAGAAATTTTCCCCCGATTTGGTTTGGGGCACTTTTCAGTTTTTGAGTGACCAAAAAGGCTCCGGAACCAGCAAGTTCAAGTTTAAGTCCGTGAAGGACTTCGTTGGCTATTTTGCGGACAACAACCGTATTCTCTCTGATGAAGAGAAGAGCCTGATTCCTCAGCTGGATGACGGATACATTCTCCCTGAAGAGGTAAAAACGACTTGCTATTTGATTGCTAACACTCGTGACACCAAGCGCCCCATGACTAATATCATGCTGCGTGGCGACCCGTCTGTCGGCAAGACTGCTGGTGCTCGTGCGATTGCTGCTGGTCTTGGTCTACCTTATACGTTCATTACCTGCAATGCTGGTACTGAAATGTATAACCTGATTGGCGACATGATGCCCATTGATTCTACTGATTCTGACGATAGTATCAATGAGGAACTGTTCAAGGACCTGCCGACCGCAACTGATATCAGTATGGACCCCGTGACAGCATATGAAGCTATTACTGGCGTTTCTAAGGCTGATGCCACTGAAACCGAATGCATGACCGAGCTGTTCCGCAAGCAGATGAAGCTTTGCTCTGAGGCTTGCGGCCAGGGCTTCCGCTATGTTGAGAGCCCTCTGGTTCGAGCTATCCGCAATGGTTGGGTCTGTGAGCTGCAGGAGCCTTCTCTGATTACGCGTCCGTCCGTCATGCCCGGTTTGAATGGCCTTTTGGATGAAACTGGCTGCGTCGTATTGCCGACAGGTGAGATGCTGCATCGGCATCCTGACTGCATCATCATCTCCACGTTGAATGTTGACCTGGAAGGCTGCCGTCCGCTGAACCAGTCGTTCATCGACCGCCACCATCTCATCGTTGACATGAAATGCCCGAATGATGCGGTTATCATCAAACGTATCAAGGGTATGACCGGCTGTGGAAATGATGTCCCGCTGCAGACGATGGTAGATTGCGTTCACCAAATTGCCAAGAAGTGCCAGACTTGTGGCGCTACAGATGGCAATGTAAACTCGATGCGCTCTCTCGCGAACTGGGTTCAGGCCGGTATGCTGATTGGCGATTATGCTAAAGCTGCCGAATGGACCGTTGTGAGCGGTGCAACATCTGACCCGCAGACTCGTGAAGAGCTCATGGGAGTTGTTGCAAACTACAGCTTCGCCTAAATAACAATAAAGCCCCGACCTTTCTGGTTGGGGCTTTTTCTTTTGCTTTTTTTTGTTTAGTTTCAAAAATAACGAAAAGGGGACTATTTTGCGTTCGATTCGCAACTTCGCTAAATCTCCGTTTAGCGAAATATAGGGAAGCCTTTTAGCTTTTGGAATCTTTACAAAATGAAGGCCGGGAAAGCCCACGGTTTCAACCGTGGGATGATAGGCCGACAATAATGGTTTTCTTCGCATTTGCCAATATAATTGTAATGTGACGATGCTGTGATATAAAGTTCATATATCTGTAACATAAATTTGTCTGAATTGTGGTATAATAGATACATGAAAAGAAACTACAGGCGCACAAAATCAACCGTTTCTATGATAAATTATCACTTTGTATTTTGCCCTCGCTATCGGAGAAAGCTCTTTCTGATAGATGGGTTTGAAGCCCGGTTCAAGGAGCTCACAACCCAAATCTGCGAGCAAAATGACGTTGTGATACTGGCGATGGAATGTCATATCGACCATTGTCATCTTTTCGTGAATGCTCCGCCTACATTAAGTGCTGCAGAAATCATGAAAATTATTAAAGGAACCACCGGCAGGATACTCAAGCAAGAGTTTTTTCCTGACACGGTTATGCAAATGTGGACACGCAGCTATTTTGTAAGCACAGCTGGTGATGTGTCTAACGCTACGATTCAACGCTATGTTGAAGAACAAAAAACGAGAGGAGGGTAACTTATGGCTTTTGGGAGCAAGAACAGCACGCCATCATTTGTATTGACATTGCCTCTTGATATAAGTCTCAACGAGCAAGACTATCTGTATAAGGAGTTTAAGAAGTGTGGTGTCATCTACAATCAGCTTGTGAGTGCGACTACAAAAATGTGGCATCAGCTGCGCAAGACGCGCAAGTATCGTGAATTGATGGCTGCCATTGCGAAAGCCGCTCCCGACAGTAAGGAGCAGAAAGTCCTCCTCAAGCAGCGCCAGGAAATGATTAAAAGTTCCGGCTTTTCAGAAGGCGCTTTTCATAAAATGGTTGAACCGTACGCAAAGCACTTTGCTATCCTCTCTCATGTAGCACAGAAAGTTGCATCTGTTGTCTGGACGGCTTGGGAAGGCTTTTTCTTCAGCAAAGGAAAGGCCGTCCATTATAAAAAACTTGAGGATGTAACTTCTATCTCTGGCAAGAATAACGCCACCGGCATTGTGCTTCGTCCGGCAAATCTCACAACGAGCAATATAAGGTCAGCAAAAAATAAAAAGCAAAAGGCTATTGAGCAGCGATACTATAAAGCATACGGACAGCCTGACCCTGAAGATGATAAAAAGGTCATTCTTCCTGATGCTGTAATACCGCAAATGGAAGCCGATATCGTCGCTGCCGTTGCGAAAGTCAAACTGTCTATTGGGGAAGGCTCTTTGCGCATAGTGTATGGCGACCATGAATTTCCCGTTGTGGTGCGTAATCCTAACACTCAGACGGGAAGATATCAGCAGGAAGCCCTCAAATGCGGCGTAAAGTATTGCCGTATCACCCGTAAATGGGTTCGCAATAAGTGGAAGTATTATGCTCAACTTGTTTTGGAAGGGTATCCTCCCGTCAAATGCGATAGCAACGGCGTCATGAGGCATCCCGTCAATCAAGGCCGTGTGGGCCTTGATATTGGCACACAGACGCTCGCCATCAGCAGCAATGATATCTGCAATTTGAGGGTGCTCGCGCCATCGGCAAGAGCGCAAGCTAAAAGCCTTGTGAACGAAATTACATGCACCATGCGAGCAATGGACCGTTCCCGTCGCGCCACGAATCCGAAATATTATAATCCGGATGGCACGATAAAACGATTGAAGCGCAAGCACGGTCAAAAGCAAAAGCGCGACTGGAAGTATAGCAAACACTACTATCGTCTGCGTGCAAAATTGCGGGACATGAACCGCCGCTTAGCTGATATCCGTAAGATGGAGCACAATATCCTTGCCAATGAATTACTGCAACACGGTAATGAGTTTATCGTTGAAGACATGGACTACAAGGCATTGCAGAAACGCAGCAAGGAGACGAAAATTAACGCTAAAACCGGCAGGGCACATACGAAAAAGCGTTTCGGTAAATCTTTAAGTCGCTGTGCTCCCGCGAAGTTTATCACGATTCTTACAAACAAAGCTGTCCGCAACGGCGGCAATGTTATCAAGGTAGATACTTTTGAGACGAAAGCCTCTCAGTTTGACCATACGGATGAAAGCTATACCAAGAAGAAACTATCTGAACGGATGGCACATCTCAGCAGCGGAGAAGTGGTTCAGCGTGACCTGTATTCCGCTTTTCTGCTTGAACATATAGATACAGAAACCCTGAAATACGATATCGAAGCTCTTAAAGCTGCTTTTCCTGCATTTTTGAAGATGCATGAAAATACAAAAAAGCGCCTGCAGGAAGCTGAAAGCTATCTTCCTGCAAGCGTTGGATTCTAAAAATAATAGTTTTCCGGGGGTCTCGACACGTCCCTCGTAAGAGAGCTGCCCCGTAAGGGGTGAAACTTCACAGGAGGATGCACTCAAAAAGTTGGGAACGCAGACAAGTATGTTGGTCAACCTGCAAAGGCTGGACGCTCACGAAAAAGTCACACCCGTGGCTTTTTGTGGGAAACCGCATAACTCGCTGCCTGGTGTGATGCATGGTGATAAGCCTTGCGGCTGCCGCCCAGGAATCCCACAGTTTCAATCGTGGGAGGGTGTCAACGACAAGTAAAGAATGCAGCAGTCAACTACCCCCACCTAAACGTGGGGGCTTGAAGTCCCGCAGGACTCCATAAATTCATACTCGACGGACTGTTAGGCACGGTTTCCGTCCGTGCGACCGAGTACAGTATGCTTTCACCGCCGTTGCAAGCGGCATAGCGGGGGCGGAATGGACTACGCGGGATAGAGCCCTAATAATCCTACAGTGCGAATGTTAATGGCAGCATTGTGGTCACGGTTGTGTGTGGTTCCACAAGCGCTGCACGTCCAGACACGGTCGGCAAGTGTGAGGTCGTCTTTTATAAAGCCGCACACGCTGCATGTCTTGCTGGATGGATACCACTTATCGATTTTGGCAAAGGTCTTTCCCTGCGATGCGAGCTTATACTCCAACATCGTGCGAAACATACCGAAGCCATTGTCGTTAGTGGATTTCCCTAATTTCAGAGAACCAGCCAAACCGCGCAAGTTGATATCTTCTACGAATACGGCATCATACTGTTTGGCTATCGCAGTACTTACCGTATGACAGAAGTTCTTGCGCTGGTTGGCGGTATGTTCCTGAAGAACTCGAACTCTATAAAGCTGTTTGTCATAGTGATGAGAACCAAACTGCATACGGGACAGCCTGCGTTGTGCCCTTGCGAGTTTTGTTTCACTCTGACGGTAGAATCTTGGATAGTTGGCCACGTTGCCGTTGCTGTCAACATAGAAGTCGTGAGAGGAGTAGTCTAACCCAAGCGATGTCTCTTTCGTAGGCTTGATGGGCTGAATGTCTTTCTCAAACTCATACAGCAGCGAAATGAAGTATTTGCCGCTGCAAGTACAGCTTACGGTAGCGCTTTTCAGCACCCAGTTGGCTTCCGGCTCACGATGTCTTTTCACTTTCACATCGCCAACTTTTGGCAAATGAACAAGATTTCCAACAACATAAATCGTGTCTTTGATTGTACCGTCCTTACGGCACGTCTTTTGGTTGTTTGTTGTATAAGACATCTTGCTTTTGCGCTTGCTCTTGAGTTTGGGGGCACCACAACTTTTAGGGTCTTCTCGATGTTTTTTACGTGCTTCTTTCAAATCAAGCTGCGTGTTGGCAAGCGCAAGGCTATCCACTTCTTTCAGAAACGGAAATTCCTTTTTGTATTTAGCAGGAGTAGGAATAAAAAACTTTCCTGCTTCATTCAAAAATTGCTGTGCATCCATCAACATATGATTCCAAACAAAGCGAACGCAGCCGAAGGTTTTAGAAAGCAATACCTGCTGCTCGGGTGTAGGATATGCGCGATACATAATTGCTCTATTTAATTTTTGCACAGGCATTGCTTATCACCTCACATACAATGATTAGATTGTCGCTCTATATAATGAATAATGTTTTCGCTGCTTGCAGAGCCAATACTCTCTACAAAATAGCTGCCGTTCCACAAGTGGCCTTTCCAAAGTTTTTGCTTGATTTCAGGAAATTCCATAAACAAATGGCGACCCGTAATTCCTTTTAGATAAGAAACAATCGTTGTGATAGAAAATTTCGGCGGAGCCGATACGAACACATGGATGTGGTTGCCATCTCCAACTTTTGCTTCAATTATAGTGAACCCTTTCTCGTTGTCTATGCTGTAAATATCAGCTACTAGGAAATCGGCAATTTTTGGCGTTAAGACCTTTCGACGATATTTTACGCACCAAACAATATGATAATTTAGATTGTAAACGCAGGTTCTGGCGTTTACGTAGGGTCATGATTTCATATTGCTGTTATAACATAATTACGATATTTTTTCAAGAGCATACAGTTATAGGCAATTCATCCCCCACATGAATGAGGGGGAATTCTTGCCACGTTTTCTTAAAATGCTGGATGGTACTGTCGTTACAAACAGTATTACATTCAAATAGCTGCGACTTTTAGAACCTGCAACAAACTATTTAATCGAAAGGATGTGAATGAGCAATTCCTCCCACGGCTAAAGCCGTGGGTTTCCTGCTCTATATTTTATGAACAATATGATTAACTCGCAGAAAATCAAATATGCTTTCTGTGCGGCTGGCAGTGCGGCTCTTGGCCTTATCTTTGCACTGTATACACGAAGAATTGTGCTCATTGCTGCTGGATTTTTCGTGGCCGGGTATTTTGTCGTGGAATATCTGGGAGTTGTACAGAGGGCGAAAGACGGGAAATATGTCACGGTAAAGGCTTTGGCCGTCTCGGCTGACCAGCAGCGTGACATGACCGGCATTAAAGAGACTTGGCGGTTTGTCCCGGTAGATGAAGAGGGAAATCCGCTTCGTGACACAGCTTCCCACGACATCTTCCTCACCGTAAAGCAAAAGGACCGTGACTACCATATTGGTGGAACCTACAACATGCTGTTTTGCCTTGAAGACGATAAGGGAATGAACAACGAAACGCTCGTCAGTATCGAGCAGTGCTTTCCGGCTTCCTCGACCGCAAAAAAGGCACAGGAACCGGTTCAAGAGCAGACCGCAACGCAAGAAGTTGGCGCAAGCGTGAAGAAAGTGAACTTCCAGAACGTAACCAACAAACCCAAGCTGATTGTGCTGAATAATCGAAACCGTAAGCAGGACGGTGATACTGAATGAACTTTCCGATGATTGTTCTTTTGTGCTTCGTGTGCTGTCTGTTCTCGTGCAGAGTAACGAAAGATAGAAGAACTTTGACGGGAATCGTGGTCATGGGTAGAACCTATAAGCGACGCAGTAAATCGCTGGAAGCGACGGCACTCGAAATCATTGTGACGGATACAGGAAACACTGCCCTTAAATTGGAAGTTCCGGGGTGCAAGGATTATGTTGCTTTGCGCCTGAACCGCCACGAAGTAAAAAAATTCAAGGAAGCCTTGATAGCGTGCGGGAACGAGCCGATGGTCGTGACTCTATTTCAATATAAAGTCAACGGCAAGCACTGTTATATTCTTTATCATGAGCCCGGCAAGGAAGACTCGTACCCGAAATTTGACGGCGCAAAAGAAGATGAGCTGAAAACAAAATGCCGCACCGCTCGCAACATTGCCTTTGTGCTCTATGGCTTCTCTCTTATTCTGTATCCATTAGCGTGGTGGGTATCGGTAATCCTGATAGTAGCTGCTTCCGTCCTGATATACCTGAACATTCCCTTGCTGGATGATGAACTTTGGTTTGATTCCTGCGAATTCATTAAGCGTCCGAAACAGGTAAAAGGGAAGAACTCGGATTCTGATATAGTTGCTTCTCAGGCATCAATTATCCTTGAAGAGATTTCTGAAAAATATCAGGACAAAGGGAAATCGGACAAAGACTATGAACAGCATCAGGAAACATCTGCTAAACCGACTGAAAAAGAACCGACCAAGGATTCTAAGAAACCCGAAACATCCGCCCCGATTAACAACAACGAACCTGTAAACGTCAAGGTGAACATTCACACCGAAATCAATCCGGAACCCTCCGAAATCCTTGACGTTCTGGAAGATGAATCTGAACCTATCGTTCCTCCCGCCCCTAAATCTGCATCGACACCAGAAAGTGCAGATGCCGCTGAGCCTTTTGATTCTGCGGACATCTTTGAGCCAGAGCTGGAGCCTGAACCGAAGCCCGAAAAAGAGTCGGTCTTTGATTTGCCTGTGGATGATGACGATACGCGGGACCCCTTCGCTGAAGAAGACTCTGATTCCCCCGCTGGTCTTTCGTTTGACCCCAGTGGGGTTGACATGGATGATGAAAAGGACCCGTTTGCGGAGGATGACGGTAACGTGTTCAATCCTCCTGATGATGTGAATGAACATGAAGAAGAGCCGGGTATGGATATGATGGACTTCGATATCCCTGCTTCTTCTGAGCCCGATACCGTTGACAGCCCCGCGACAGAGCAAAAGCCGCCTATGCCGGATAAAGTTCCTGACCTGCCCGCAAAAGAGACAAATGCGTTCGGCACTCCCAAAGCAGTCGTGGCCGAGCCTAAAGCCAAACCTCACGAGCCTGCAAAACCCGTTGAGAGCCATCCGACTCAGCCCCGGCCCCAAAAGCCTGATGTTCCTCAGACACCAAAAGCTGAACCAAAAGCTGAACCGGTAGCACCAGCTCAGCGCCCAAAAGCAGACAGGGAAGCGGCTCTCGCAGGCTTTAACATTACTCGCAAGGTCGAACCTTCAAAAGAAGTGAAGAAGCCTAAGAAACCCATCACGGATAAGCGGACGAGCACTTCAAAATCAAGTCCCAAGGAGGATTCGGCAAAGGCACCTAAACAGAAGCAGCCATCCAAAGAGGCTCCTGCAAAATCGCAAAAGAAACCGGCAAATGAAAAGCAGCAGAATTCTGACGAACCCAAAAAGGCCCAGCCGTTTGACCAGAGCTTCCGAAAGCGTGGCAGAGGCTCTTCCAAAAAGGCCCAGCAGAGCAATGGTCAAATCAGCTTTGAAGAACTTCATTGAGTACAAAATTCGCCCAAACGCTCCGAAACTTGCGGAAATGTGCGAATCGCGAATAATGGAAAATGTTGAGCCGGTCTCCCATTTTCCAGCTCAATCGTATTATCCGTAAAATGGTCGCAAGTCAGAGGCAAGCAAAAAATGAAGACTCTCAAACAAATTGTTGCGCTGCTGCTTAGTATTGCTGCTTTGCTCGCATCTATCTTTTCTCTGATGGATGTCAAACGGAATGTTGAGCGAAATAAGCAGGCAGCAGATTTCGCAACACAGGCGATTCTTTCGGCTCAGTCATCTACGCTGTTGGAGCCAACACTTGATGTGGATGCCAGCCGCCTTGAACTTCTTTCTACTGAGGTTAGGAACACGGAATTAACACCCGTCAATCAAACTCTTGATGTTCAGGCTTCTATTCAGAAAATCGATAACAAGTTGAAGAACATCCAGGAAGAAAAGAATTCCGAAAAAGAAAAGGAAGAAGCAAAGGCCGAGCAGCAGGCAGAAGCGACACCGGCAGGTCCGAACTATAACGACGATAACGATTACCCGAACTTCTGCGGCCGATTGCATATCCCTGCGGCCGGGGTAGACGTTGCGCTTTATAACAACACGGACCAGGAAACCTGCAACCGTGAAGACAGCGCATGTGTTTTCCCAAAAGCACCGCAGGATGGCGGCAGCAATATCGTCGCGGATAACGAAATACCTGGCCTGACATCCGTGACAATCGGCTCGACCGCATATGTCATCACTCCGTCTGGCGAACAAATCAACTACGTCTGTGTGGATGCCTGTGACGGCCACAACGATGTGACTGGTTTTGATGCTTTGCAGAAAAATGACGGAACGGTTGTTTGGGGTACTGCGGACCTTATCGTATATACCTGCCTGAACGATGCCTACAATGTTCGCATTGTCTGCTTCAACCGGGCTTGAGGAGGAAAAGCAGTCAATAACCCACGACTAAAGTCGCGGGCTTGCTCCGGTAAGTCTACGCTTTAGA
>OJNS01001213.1_pt1 | contig 13730 bp, 9 predicted proteins | sample 1597911 | NCBI WGS metagenome assembly OJNS01 (sample SAMN01915214, study PRJEB22387) | human gut metagenome | isolation source: stool | host: Homo sapiens | place: USA
ATTATAGCGAGTGGTTTGTTGGCGTTTTGGAGGAGGACTCTATCAATAGCGAAGAGACACGGAAAGCACTTCATACACTGTATCGCACGATCTTTTCCAGTGCGAATGTGAATATTTTCAAATTGAGCTCGTTTATTGATGAACTTCATTCTATGCAGTTTTCCACTTCTCAGGAATTGGTCTGCTATATCTGTGAAACACTGAACGTGACATGGGGTATTCCGAGTATAAGCAACAGCAAATCGGTGCCCAAAGTTCAGAAGCTATGCCATGGTAAAATTAGTGATGCGAAAATTATTACCAACGCAATTCGCTTTATTGAAAGGGCTGACGATATTCCCTCTGCTTCTGCATTAAACAAACTGAAAGAGAAGTTCAAAAAATATGCAGAGGATAATGAAATCGATGTGGATGTTCCGTTCCCAGAAGAGACTGCACAGTTCCACAGTTACAAGGCATTTGAAAAATGTGTTATTGATTTCATGTGCGGCATTGACCTTGTGGTTAACCGTGAAAGGCTTCTTAAAACTGACTACGCTATTATTGAGAAGATTATTGGCACAAAATTACCCAGTAAGCCGTCTCTAAACGCGCCTACGGTTACAGGAGAACCCATGGAAGCATACGCTAAAATCTTCCTGGGGATTGCAAATGAGTTCCGCAAGGAATATGCGTCCTTTCCTACCAGTTATTCCATTCGCATGGAGAGAGTGTCTTTGCCGGATTGCATAGACGATCAAAAAGAAGAAGCCTTCATGTGCCTGTGCAATTTTATGGGAGGCATCCTAAGCTTCTTTAATAGTGCTGGTATTGAGTGCAATGGGGGTCCTGTAGAATTCTCCTACGATAATGGCAACGATCCGTTTGATTTTGCAAACTATGCACTTGTCAAGGATTTAGTTCGTAGCACGGGCAAGTGGGGCGATCCTTGCAAGATCCAGTTTAAGATTAAAGCTTCCAACGAGACCAAAGCACACAGCTATGAATATAAATGGGCGTTTTCTCCGTATAGCCCTTGGTTCAATGCGTTCACTTTTCTTGGTGTCGCCCTGTTTAAAGACCCGAATAGCTATTCGCTGCCGTCTATGGTTATCTGTAAAAACATCCAAGACTATTTGCGCTGTGAAAGCGAAGATGAATTCTATGCACAACTGGGTCAAATCGATGCAGATATCCGTTACCATGATCACCTTAAAGAAGTGCAGCGCTACTTTTCGAACCATCTGGTTTATGGCATGTTTACTGCCCTGTGTAATTCCTTTGAGACTTTTGCAATTAAGTTAACGAGCAACGGTTTCTACTCCGCATTGAATGAGCTGCGGGAAACTGTGTCTACTTATACAACAATGATGGAGTATATCCAGAGGAATTACGCATCCTTTACGGATGTGCAAAGAGAGAAAATTTCTCTTTTGACCAATAGTTTTGTGATCTCCTCTAACGCCAGTGTTATAGAAAACTGTAACATGGGTGAGGTCCTTCTGCCGGCATATCACCCTGTAATGCTCGAAAAGATCGATGCACAACAGATTTTCTTGCGTGATGGGTTCGCTGAAATTATCACCACCTTTATGGAGAAGGCGATACCTGCAGATAAGGCGTCTGCAAAATTGGACAGCTTAGTACAGCTTTCTTCGATTACTCAAGGTGTTGATACGATCATCAAAAAACCCTCTACCTACATTACTTGTAAGGGCATGTGGGAGTATTACGGTGTATATTTTGATGTCGATAATGCGAATAACCTTATTTCTGGCAACGCATTTGGCAGTGCTATCGTTACAGACGATGAAGATGCATCTGCAATGCTCCATATTACACCGATGTCCAATGTGGTTGTCCGAAACATCATGGACTATATCCGAACCTTCCCGGCAAGAATTGACGGTTTAAATGTTGCGTTTATTGCTCCGACTAATATGCAGCACATCGTTGCAGCTGTTCATTTGATTGCCAAGGAATTGGAAAAGTCGGAGGCTGTTGCAACAATCAACCTAAAAATCATCTGTATGAATAGCAAAAAGAATTCTGCCTCGTATTTGAAGAGGTGGCTTGATAGCTATTTCGATGATGAAAGGAATGTAAAAGTTAACACTTTCCTTCGCAACATTACTGTCGGATCGGATAAGTCTGATGCAGACTGCTTGGCGGATCTTCTGAAGAACTGTGACCTTTGTTTCAACTATAACATTCTGGAATCGACAGGTGTCCAGCACGATAAAACAGGCGACGAGATTATCGATAAGGAACAAGCCAAGTTCCCGATGACCTTAACTCCGGATACAATTGCCGCAACTCATGGCAAGTCTAGAAAGGTCAGTATCTCACAGTTCCAGTTCCTTGCAGCTAAGAGCCATACTCAGGCAAATTATGTGATTGGCAATCCGAACAGCGTTCCGGGTGTTTACCGGGCATTTAATATACTAGAACTTACAGATATCCAAAACCATATTATTGAAATGTCCCACAATGCCTGTAAATGGGTGGTATGTGTAGATCCTGCAATCGACAGAAGAATGCTGGATACTACTAAGAGTAGAATTATTGGCTTTACCACCGGTGAGGGCTGCTATGGCGAGCTGAACGTGACGGTATCTGCTCGGAAGGATATTCTGGGCGATATTAAAGCCATGCTGACTAAACGGATCAGTGAGAAGTTTTCTAACTGGGACCAGGATCGTCTGCAGAAAGCAGCTGCGTTTTGTGTGAATGAAATGTCTAAGCATATGGATGGTAGCCGTATTCTGAAAGCGCTAAATCCGTATGATTATGAAATTCACAGTTTTCTTGCTTATATTCTCACTTTGCAGATGCTCGGACTGACTCAACCGAACGATGAATACGCGGTTAGAGCACTGATCAGCTTGGATTCTTATAAGCATTGGTTTGCCGAGGACGATGAGCTGAGCAAAGATAATAAGCGTCCCGATTTTATGCTTATTGAGATTCCGAAGAATGCCCATAATCTTGATTCTAGCAAGGATTTGCAGATTCAAATCAAGATTATTGAGTGTAAAATGGGCTTCAAAAATGATAAGCACATTGAGAAAGCACAGACTCAGCTTTAAAAGGGTCTCCGCACAATGAGCGCCAACTGGAACCCGGCTAACACAAGTATTATGCACCGTTACTGGCTGAACCAGTTGTATAGAGCAATCATTTTCTCACCCCTCAATCTGGATAATACTTCGGAAGCATATAACACTATCCGTAACAAGATTTACGGTATTCTAGGCGGGCATTACCAAATCGAATGGACTGGTGATATCTTTGCATTCTGGCTCGATTCCAACGAAGAAGCACCGCATGAATTTATTCTCGATTCAACACTTCCTAGTGAACTGTACGATGCGGGCATTTCTTTAGAGGATCTTCTCTGCCACGAATGTGGGCAGATGTTTATCCAAAAAATGTTGGTGCCGCCGGAGGAACGGTCTGCTACTTTTGTTCCGAATGTAATTGTGAATCCAGAAGATCAGTCACAGCCGGAAGATGATGTGGATGAGCCCGATAACGATTTTGAGGACACTTCCGTCACCGTGTCGGTAGGGATGGGCGAGAGTATTCCGTCAGTAGCCGCTGTGTATATGCCGTTCTTAAACTACCTTAACGACGGCAGAGATCATAGTCGCCAGGGCTGTTTGGACTGGTTTGCGAGTTCCTTTAATATCAGCCCGCTGGACAAGCTACTGACTTACGAAAGCAATGGTCATTACAGATGGGAAACCGTTCTTGATCAGGCTATTACTCTTTTCCGTCAGAACAGATTGCTCGAAAATTCTGACACAGCACAGTTCCACCTTACTGCAACTGGCGTTGAATTTAGCACCTTCTTTAGTGAAAAGGTGGACAATTGCTCAATCCAGAGTGCACTGAAGGCGTTCCAGGAGTCCAAGGAAGCCGAAGCAACGATAGATGTGCCGACGAACGACGATGATTCCACAGGCTCAGGTACTGTTAACAACGAGGATACTCCTGATAGCGAGGCTCCTGCTGGAGATGCGGCTCCCCCTGCGACAGACTCTCCGCCTTTGAGTTCTGTACGTCTTTTGTTAGGCGAAGATCTAAGGACAAGAGAAAAATATTATTGGGAGTTTGGTAACAAGAGCTTGAACAATCGGCACCTGCTGATTAATGGTAATTCCGGTTGTGGTAAAACCTACTGTATCCAGGCGTTGTTGATGGAAATGGTCCGAGCCGGCGTTTCCGGTGTTGTATTTGATTACACCAGTGGATTTACGCCTGATAAGCTTGATCCAGTTTTCATGAATGAACTCGGAGATCGCATCCAGCAGCGTGTCGTATATGTTCACAAGATTCCGGTTAATCCCTTCGCAAAGCAAACTGTAAGAGTCGGTGGTATAGAAGTTCCAGAAGCAGATACTGTTGTTGCCACTCGCGTTGCAAATGTGTTTACATCTGTCTACGGGTTTGGCGGTCAGCAAAAGAGTGCTCTTTATAAAGCCATCAAGAACGGCCTGAAGCATCATAACGGTACGATGTCTTTCTCTTATTTGGAAGACGAGCTGAATGATGTTAGCCAAAAGCAGGCTGAGACTGTTCTTAGCAAAATCCAGCCGTTCCTGGATCTGGAACCCTTTGCCGAAGATGAAGAGTTTGACTGGGGTGAAATCCGAGACAGCGGTGGTATGGTATATGTTATGCAGCTTGACGGCTTTGATCGGCCGACTCAGTTGCTGCTGACAGAACTCCTGCTGTGGGACATTTGGAACTACTGTGTTAAGAATGGTAACGAGGAGCACCCGTTTGTTATCGTTATGGACGAAGCACAAAATCTGAGCCACGGAGAAGGTTCGCCTAGTGAAAAGTTCTTGACTGAAGGACGTAAGTTTGGTATTTCTGGTTGGTATGCTACTCAGTTTATGAAGCCTCAGCTTACTGATGACGAGATCCAGCGACTTCAGCAGGCTGGCCAAAAACTGTATTTCTGTCCTCCCGATGATGGTGTTTTGACAGTGGCAAGGAGTATTGACATCGATGCCCAAGGGGCACGAGAATGGGCTCCCAGATTGAAAGCCTTGAAGAAGGGCGAATGTGTCACTTGTGGCAACATGGTTCGGAATGGCAAATGGAGCAAATATGAGCCACGCATTATCAAGGTGACGAGCTTGCAGGAGAGATTGAACAATGGTTAAAAGCAGCGTATTGGAATTCCACGAGACATTCCAGCCGGAAATGACATATATCGCCAAGATGCTCAAGTTGGCATCTGAGAATTATGCTGGAACGAAATTTGAAATCAGCGATTGTACCGGAATTCCTACAGGCAAGCAAAAGGGAAAAGTTGAGCCCCATATTCGCTACGCACGCTTCATGGGATTGGTGGACTACTCCGTAGACAATGGTGTGTACACTTTGCAGCTTACCCCCCTTGGTGAAGAAGTCTTTGTGCAGGATCCATACCTACACGAAGACCTAAGCTGCTGGATCTGCCATTACGGTATGACCAAACGAAAGAATGGTGCGCCGCAGTGGGAATATCTAACCCATTCAGCTCATCCCGGCTTTGGTGCGAAAATTAGTCAAGAGCGACTGTTTACGTTGGCGGGTGCATGGTGCGATGTGGCACAGGCTAACATGCTCAAAAAGGTGTTTAGTGTAGTCAAGAATAGTTATGTCGAAGGATGCTTTGGTAGGCTTGATTTCTTGGATTGGGATTTGGCGATAGAATTTCATGAGCATTCTGAGAAACTCGATTTAGTATTCGTATATGCATATGCATTATTGGAAAGTTGGGAGAGGATTTTCCCGGACAAGCAAGAGATTACCGACTTCGATTTGAAAAACGAACTTGGATTTAGTAAGATTTTTGGTTTCAAAGAAGACGAGTGCAATTATGTAATTGATTCTCTTGCGTACGAAGGGTTTATAACTGTCAATCGACAGCTGTTTCCTGCAACAATAATTCGAACTTCCAACTCGAACAGCGTCATATCTCAGCTCTATAGCAGATTATTGTAATCTGAAGGAGGCAGTATGAAAGTTAGCGATATTGTAAGCTTCAGTAAAGAAAGCTTTTTTAACGGTGCAGTGCAAACCGAATGGTTCTATGACGACAGCAAAGTAGGTGCTATCGCTGAGAGCTATGTTTTCCACGGTACTAAGTATTATGGAGTGTCGAGTAACGACGTTAAGTCTGGCGCACATCAGCTTTTGGATACTGCCTCCTTCGCCAAAAATCTTACAGACAAGCTTTACGCAGCGAGGCCCAACAATAGTTTTGTAATGACTATTGCAGGATATGGCACTGGTAAATCTCATCTCGCGGTCTGTTTAGGCGCATTATTTTCTGGCGATGCGGGTGCAACAGATTCCGTAATCCAGAACATAGCCGCAGCTGATGCAGAGATCGGTAACTACATCAGAGAAAAGAATACCCGAAAGAATTTTGTAATCGTACTTAATGGTATGAATAACTTCAACCTCGATGCAGAAATTCTGAGGTGCGCTCGGCTTTCGCTGTCACGCTACGGACTCAAAGATGATCTCTTCCAGAAATTAACCAAATCTTACGACATTGCCAAACACTTCGTAGAGCACATGTTCTCTTTGTGCCAGGAGAAATTCAACCAGGCCGCAGCGAAACACGGCCTTAAGCTCAAAGATACTGCGCTAAAGAACTATCTACTTTCTCACGTTGAAACCGAAAACAAGGCATTGTTAGTAATTAACACCGTTTACGAAGAAGTCAATGGTGATAAAATTGCATGGGACAGAGGCCTTTCCGCAGGCGATATCCTTTTAACCGTGCAAGAAGAACTTTGCGGTGAAGGAAAGCCTTTTAATAAAGTTCTGCTTTTGTTCGATGAGTTTGGCCGCTATATCGAGTATACCGCAGCAAATCCTACTATTGCAGGTGAAGCTGCGCTTCAGCAAATTTTTGAAGCAATTCAAACTGCAAATGGAAAAATTATCTTCACTGGCTTTATTCAAAGTGAATTGAAAGCCTACTTGTCTCGAATCGAAAAAACCGCAAATATTACAAGATACATAGATCGTTATCGAACAGCTTGTGAGAATCTTTTCCTTTCTTCGAACTTTGAAACAATCCTTGCTAATATACTTAAAAAGGCTAACCCAGCATTTGACAGGGTGGTGGGGGCGGCTGTTGGCCGTTATGAAAACTACCACAATAAAATTAGGTCTGCATTATCCCGCTGGGATAGGTCCACAATTAAAAAGAGCGTGTGGACCTCAGGAGATCTGTATAATTCAGTCATTTTGAAAGGCTGCTTCCCGCTGCATCCGATTACGGTTTGGTTGCTTTCGAGCTCTCATCAATGGATGCAGCAAAGATCTACACTGGCCTTTGCTTCCGAGATGTTTGAGCAAGTTGCACAATCAGAGATTGAAGGAACATGGCTTCCCTATATATATCCTGTCCAGATTATCGATTCTGGCATCTTTAATGAGATGCTTAATTCGGAGGAAAAAGGCCTTGTTGCCAGCCAGTATTGTATGCTGTATCGCGACATTATTGTTAAGGTCGGCGACAAGCTTTCTGATTTAGAAAAGACAGTCCTCAAGGCAGTCCTTGTAGTAAATATGGGACGAATGTCCTTCTACGACAAAGATGATGCAGTAACAGCCATCCGGTATTGTTCCAATACCTCTGAGGATGAAGTGAAACATGCCCTAAAGTCTTTGGAAGAAATGCATGGCGTAGTCGCATATGATGATCATTCAAAAACTTATGATTTGATCGCAGAAGCCAACGGTTTCAACGAGTTTCGTCGCATCTTTGCGAAGTATCGTCTGGGTGTAAAAGTTACTATTGACGATATTGATGAAGAACTTTTAGGACAATTGGGAATGACAACCCCTGTAGAAACCTCCTTTGGCCAGGATAAACACATTTCGTCTACGGAATGGAGTTTTACTCGATGGATTGTAGACGCATCAGAAGTGAACGAAGGGTATTTGCGTAGTGCAGTTAAGGCAACGACAGATAACTGTAATGGTGAAAATCCTCGCGGTGTGTTGATTTATGCCTATTGCCATACGAATGCCAGTTCGGAAGCTAAACGCATATCTGCTCTATATAAGAATCTTGATATCTCAAGCAATCCTGTAATCATATTGTTTTTGGACGATTCTGAAGGTGAAGTGCTGTCTGCACTGACTGTAAAAAAGGCTCTTCAGAAGTTTTCGCTTGCGGATAAAGAGAGATTTAAGAAACATATTGCCGATCAGCAAAGATCGCAGAACAATAAAATCATCCGTAAGTTCACAAATTGTGTTGCAAAGCGCGCGATGGTTGGCACAGCTGGCCTCGAATCGTATAACACAAGAATCAATGGACTTTGTACACAATGCTTTACGCGTCTGTTTACAAAGGCTGTTCCTTTTTCGTTTGACGGTTTTGAAAACAAAAACAAGACGCAAGCAAAAGGAACTCTTGTTACGCTTTGTGTGGGGCTCCTTAATCATACACTTACAAATGTGCAAGTGTATGGATCTCTTACACCGAAAGATAAAAATCGAGTATCGGCCGTTCTTTCGACCAAATCGGCTCATTCATGGAAGGTTTTTGACGATAAGTGCCAGCTGGTAGAACCTCAGCATCCTCTGATGCGAGAGATGATGGAGGAGGTAACTCGTGCATTAGAATCCGGAGAACGCTGCAGCGTGTATTCTCTGTTTAACAAGTATACGCTTGTGCCGTACGGAATGAATGAAAACTCGCTGTCGCTGCTTGTCTGTTACTTCATCGGGTATCACGGAAATACATATCTGTACACTATAAACAATGAAAAATTGGCAGAAAAACATTGGTCGGACACGAAGGGAAAACTCAAAATCCCTGAAATTCACAAGATTTTCATTCAGAAAAATGCAAATGTCCATGCCGATCCGGTAAAAGATTTGTGTCAAAAGATACTCGCAATAAATACAGTGGAGCCCTGTGCGCAGTTGAAAAGGGATTTGGCCACATTGGTTGCGCAGGAGGGGGAGAGCGATCAGAATAAATACTTGGTCGCCCAAGCTAATACGCATTTGGACGATGGCAACCGCCTTTCCAAACTTATCTATGACAAGCTTTCCAAGGCGCGAGCAATCATAGATGAATCCCAGAAGAAATTCGTAATGACTAGGGTCGTAAAAGTCTTTGAGATGATTCCTGTGATTACTCCGTTTGTTGAAGATGGATACTCATTTGTTTATAGTGATGACTTTAAGCAGTCAGTACTGAAGCTCCAGATTGATCTCAAGGCACTTCTTGATCGCTATAGTCTGCAAGCTATAGGGTTGCTTAAATGCGATATCACCGAACTTTCTCAGTTTAAGATAACCTATAACCGCGTAGCAAAAATTCTGCGAGATAATGCCTGCGAAGAGTACGCAGTTGCGATTGAAAAGAGAGTATCTGAGGTAGAAGCTGAATTGCTGGCCAAACAGCACTATGAAAGTTCTCTTATCGAGTGCGAGAAAGATCTTGCGATTTCTTCTACGACATCCAATTATCAAGAGGCCGAAGATCTGGTTAATAAACTGACTGGATGGCTCAGTTTCATTGATGGAGCTAAGGATCTTCCCGTTCCTGTAAGCAAACCGCTACGAGACCGTATTGTTGCAGCTATTTCTTCGATAGGGAAAATCAAAGATGGTGTCATGGATGACTATCACTCAGCCATTTTAGCAGTCGCCAATGCCGGTAATGTTGCAGAGCTTAAGCAGGTTGATTCGAAGTTGGTGCGATTAATGCAAGCCCAACTTCCAGAGGAATGCATAAAGAACATCGTTCTTCGACGAGAAGCAATTCTAGCTGCATTGCGGTATATTGAAGAACTGCCATCGGAGATTGATGCGCTAACAGATGTTGTTTCCAAGATTTCTCAGCAAACCAATGAGTATTGCCATAAGGCAATTAAACATTGTGCGGTTGACGCCAAAGAAAAGCTAGAAAGAGAAGAAGGAAAGTGGATTATAAAATTTGTCGAGGTTGCGGAAGCAAACTATTACACAATGACACCACAGGAATGTACTTCTTGGCTCGAAAAAACAAAGGTTGTTCCGACTTATTTTTCTTCTAAAGCTGTTGCACGATACCACAAAGTACGAGAGCTTGTAGAAGGCCAATTGCATCACGCTCGTGTGGACGGTGTGCTGTCAATGTATGATTTGCTCTCCGAGACGGAAAAATTGGAATTCAAACGTCGTCTTGAGAAGCGATAATAGAAGCAATCGTGCATACTGCAGTGTTCAGTGTTCTGAGATGCGGTGTTATTGATGCTCGCGTGTGACAGCTTGAAATCTACCGGCGGCCATTCTCCACTGCAGTATGCATAGTAGGAATGAGGTAACTTAAGGTATGGATAATGATGCAAAACTGCGGCCGCTATACTTGGCCAAGATCCTATATGAACAGACTGATGAGGAACATTTCCTGACAACTGCACAGCTGATCCAGATTCTTGAGGAGCGTTATGGAATTAATGCCCACCGTCAGACGATCAAGGCTGAGATCGAATTGCTGAAACAGTTTGGCTTGGAGATTGAGGAGGTTAAGTCCACACAGAATCGGTATAACCTCTTCGGTCGCCGCTTCGATGCTCCGGAGCTGAAGCTTCTTATAGATGCTGTGGAATCTTCTAAATTTATTACGTCTGGAAAAAGCAAGGAACTGGTTGAGAAAATCAGTTCCTTGACCAGCGAACATGTTGCAGCATCTCTCAGGCGCAACGTGAGCTGTGAGGGCCGGATCAAGCCAGGAAACGAGCGTATCTACCTTATTGTTGATGCAATCAACGAAGCAATCAATGCCAACAAAAAAATTTCTTTCCAGTATTTCCAGTACAATGTAAGGAAAGAGAAGAAGCTAAAACGCAACGGTGAGCCATATGTAATCACGCCACTTCATCTCGTGTGGAACGGCGATTGCTATTATATGGTCGGTGTTTACGATTATAAACAACGCCTTGGGAGTTTTAGAGTGGATCGCATTGCAAAATGTCCAGTGATTCTCGCAGAGGATGGTACCCCTGCACCAGATGGTTTCAATATCGACGAATACATCAATACTACGTTCCATATGTTCAACAGCCCACACGAGGAGGTTGAGCTCGTCTGCGACAATGATGTGATGGATTCCATTATTGACCGTTTTGGTGAAGATGTGACTACATACGCTAATGATATGACGTCGTTCCGAGCCGTGGTCAATATCGCCGTGAGCCATGTTTTCTATAGTTGGGTGTTCGGTTTCGGCGGGAAGGTCAAAATCAAAGGCCCGGAAAACATAAAAGAAGAGTACGCAGAAATGCTACGCGCTGCTGTAACTGGACTGGAGTAATAAACAAATGGATGCATATGCAATTGCTTCCGTATAAGATTGAAAGAAGCTCATACTTTTATCGCGGAATGCCGGATGCAGATTATAGAGTGGTAAGAAGAAAATGGAATTGATATCTGCAGCCGAGAATATGCCAACCGCGGAGAAACTAGAGGCAATTAACCATGCGGAAGAGCACCGTTTACAGGATATACGAAGCAGCGTTGAAACTTGTAAGGATCTTATGTGGAACTGGTACTTACCGGTGTTTGCTTGTTTGACCGGTATCGCACTATTAGTTATTTCGCCGGGAGGAAGTAAGGCGCTTAAGTCCGTTTTTAAGCGTGCTGCTTGAGTAACGGTCAATGTAGATTCTAAAGGAAGCCCTTTATGGAAATTAGGAACAGAATGGCCGATCTCTCAAAGCTTAGGTGCAATGTTTGCCAAGATTTTCTAAGAATGGTAGCTCAGCCCAATTGGCAGAAACAACTGCATGCTAAAGCAAAATAGTAAGCGTCAAACCTAGCGCCGTATAAAAACGCTGGAGGTGGGGATCCATCTATGGCGTATGTGCGTTATTTCGTTCTGCATTCCTGCGGGGCGTCCCAGGGGCAGGAGCTGTCTGACGACTTCGGGGCGGATTAAATCTGCTGTGTTGGCCGTTCTCAGAAGCAATGTGAGGTATCGGAAAGGCTCCAGTCCATTCTCAAGAGCGGTCTGGATCAGACCGAACATAACGGCACTGCCGGCAGCACCCTTGGGGTATTGGCAAGGAGAAAGTTCTTCCGGTCAATGACGAAAGGTTTCATGCTTCTCTCTGCCCGGTTGATGGACAGTTCCAGTCTGCCGTCTTTGAGGGAATTGGTCAGGGATGGCCACTGCTCTTTCAGATAAGGGAATGCCTTGCCCAGTGCAGACTTGCACCACGCTTTTACACGTTGCCCGCTACTCCGACAGTCGGATATCCGCTCTGCCCACAACGCCAGTTTCTTCTGTTCGTTGAGAGACTGCAATTCTTGATTCATGAAAATACCCCCGTATCTCGGATAGTATACGAGATACGCATATACGATCCGCTACGATACGGGAGTATTGTTTCCTGTTATTGAATTGCGCGCAAGCCGGGGTAGGTTTGACGCTTACGTACGATTCGCAGACAATCAAACGAGGTGACGAACAGAATCGCCACCTCGTTTTGCTTTTCTACAAACCTATTGCATTTCTTTTTTGCCTGAGTATAATAACATTATGGGATTTGAAATCCCATATAGAAGCAGAGGTGCTGATATGAGAACAAAGAATCAAGAAACTCTGGACAGGATATTGAAGTTCGTAAACAAGTATTATCAGGAGCATCACAGCTCTCCTACGATCAACGATGTTGCTGAAGGCGTCGGCGTTGCCAGATCCACTACGCATCGCTACCTTCAGGAGCTGAGTGATCGCAACCTGATTGACTACAGCAGAGGTATCTTGTCTGCTCCCCAGAGCGCCAAAATGAAAACAGCCTATGTATCCGCCCCGTTAGTAGGTTCTATTCGCTGCGGCAATCCGGAGGATGAGGAAGAGTCGATTGAGGAGTATGTCAGCCTCCCGGTCTCTATGTTTGGCAAAGGAGATTTCTACATTCTCCGCGCCAAAGGCGATTCTATGGTAGATGCCGGAATTGACGAGGACGATCTGCTTGTTATCGAGCGCAATTGCCCTGCTCTCGAGGGGGATATAGTCGTTGCGCTGGACGAGGACAACCAGAATACGCTGAAGCGATACGCCGGCTACGACAAGGACAGCGGGTATTACATCCTCGAATATGAAAACGAGGCTCGATACCCGGGCAAAACAATAAAGGTGCGGAGCTTTCAGGTACAAGGCGTTGCTCGGCACGTAATAAAATCACTCTAAACAATAATCCAATGTCGATGGGAGATGTGTTGTTTTGAATGCGAAAGATGTTAAATGCCCGATTTGCGGCACAGTCAACAGAAGTCTCGATTTAGATGAGACCGACGGATGGATGGAATGTGAACACTGCCATAACGCCGTTCAGATATTGGAGTACGCTAAAAGCAGGCGTGTTCCGGTATATCAGATGGCGGATTGCAATCTCCTCGTTCCGTTGAGCAAAAAAAGATAAAAGGAGTATGGCGATGCTGGAGGATTGGACGATTTACTCTTGGTATTGCCCAAACTGTAAGACGCAGGTAGCGGGGCTAAAAAACAAGAAAAATCAAATCAGAGTTATTTGCACGAAATGCAGTGCCGAAATGGTCCGCACGGTAGTGGGCAGAAGGCACGATGTGATTGATATATATGCACCGATTGGAATGGAGCATAGTGACTTGGAATTGGGGGAGCATTGATATGACGATGTTAGAGGCTTTCGTAAAAGAGCGCAACGAGGCGCTGTTCAGCCTTGACCGAAAGAAGATCGAGGCCT
>OJNS01001217.1_pt1 | contig 13705 bp, 9 predicted proteins | sample 1597911 | NCBI WGS metagenome assembly OJNS01 (sample SAMN01915214, study PRJEB22387) | human gut metagenome | isolation source: stool | host: Homo sapiens | place: USA
GTCCCTCGACCCTGCAAGCTTTTGAAAAAGCTTGAGCAAAACTTTTAATTGTCTTAGGAAAGTTTACTAACTAATTGGTAGTTTAGTCATTATTTTATGGCAGTCCATAGTTTTTTAACGGATTTCTGCGAATCATCACCACAGAATATTACTATCTCATCTTTTGAATGAATTACTGTATCTCCTCGTGGGATATAAAACTGTTCTCCCCTCACAATAGATACTATAAGAGATGAGGCTGGCATCTTTATATCTTTGATTGCATAGCCATCGAGTGCTGAATTTTCTGGCAAAGTAAACGACAATATTGCTGCTTTGCCTCTATTCAAGGTTGCAAGAAGTTGAGCACCAGCGTTTACAACCTCTTGCTCTATCATCTTAGTGATTATTTCTGTGCTACTAACAACTATATCAATATCAAGCTTTCTCATAGCCTCAAGGTTTCTTGGGTTATTGGCACGAGCTATAACTTTAGGAATTTTCAGCTCATTTTTGGCAAGCTGTGAGGCTACTATATTATCCTGGTCACGACCTGTAACTGCTATAAAGCAATCTACATTGTTGAAATCTAAAGAATTAAGTGTTTCTATATTTGTGGCATCTCCGCAGACAACTTCTATCTGAAGTTCGTTTGCGACTTTTTCGCTTGCTTGTTTTGAAATTTCAATAACTGATACATCATATCTTCGGTCAATCAGATTTCTTGCCAAGCTATAACCAAGTCTTCCTCCGCCTGCAATTATAACCTTCATAGCTTTTTTCCTTTCGTACTGAGATTATCCTTCTCTGATATATAGTGCTGTATCCCCTGACTCAACCTCTATATTTGACATCAAGTCGTAAATAAGCACTTTTCCGCTTTTACGCTTGATTCCAAATAATGACGCACCATCTTTTAATGGCAAGGCTGAAATCGCTCTGCCTACATATTTATCGTCAACCTTGATTGAATCAATCATAAAATTGGAATTATTAGAAATATTGATGTTATCTCCTCCACCAATAATGGCAGAATAGATAGCATTAGCTGAAATATTGGTCTGGCATATTGTTTTCAGACCAAATTTATTTTTGAAGGCATTTTCACGATAGGAATTAGTTATTCGGGTAATAACATTTTCTACGCCGAAAAATTTCTTCACAATCTGAGAAACAGTTATATTGAGGTTATCGTCTGATGTTACTACTGCAACAGCATCGCAGCTTTCTACACCTGCATCACGCAGAACATCCATATCCATAGCTATGCCTGTTACAAAAAGTCCATCAAAATCTTCATGCAGAAGATGTATTCTATCAGGATTTTCGTCAACAACAGAAACATCGTGGCCATTTCTATCAAACTCATTTGCAAGAACAGAGCCTAAGTTCCCACAACCAATTATGAGTATATTCATAATAATGAATCCTCCAAAACGGACATATTATTTAAGCAAAAGCTTTTTGACTTTTTTAAGGCTGCCGTCCATAACCTTATAATCAGCGAGAAGCTCGCCCTCAATTTCAGGAGATATATTTGTATGAAGATAGAGTGAAGCAAGTCCTGCATCGTGTGAACCCTTTATATCGGTTATATAATCATTGCCAATCATAATTGTTTCTGATTTCTTTAGTTTATAGCGTTTGAGAATTGTCTGATAGAATTTTATATCAGGCTTTTTGCAACCCTCATCAGAAGAAATTACTATGCCATCAAATTCATCATAAATTCCAAGAAGCTTTAATTCTGGCTTTGTGAATGAACTTTGTGCGTTGGAAAGTAAATAAACCTTTCCACCTGCCTCTTTTAAAGAACGAAGTAAATCTAAAGCACCGTCATAGAGCTTAATATACTTTAATGACATTGCACGAAATGATGCAGCCAAAAATGCAGCTAATTCATCGCTACATTCTGCTCCTTTTTCAGTTACAAGCCCCTTGAAAACGTCAAGAAGTTCTGGTTCTGGCTCATCTGTGTACTTTGTGGCAGGAACAGCTTTTTTTGCCTTTTCGCAAAGTTCATTATACTTGCTTTGAAGTTCCTTTATTTTATATTTTGCACCATACATAGCAAGAAGATTCTTAAAACCATGCCAAAGGCTTTTTTTGCCTTCATCTGTATGAATATCTACTAATGTTCCATAAAGGTCAAAAAGATAATTTTTATACATAAAATTTTTCTCCAATCCAAATGAATTTTACCCTATTTTAATACATTTTTGAAGATAAATCAACAGCTTATAGGATAAAATTTGCTTATTTTTTATTTTACAAAAGTTAAAAATTTCACCAATTTTTTAAGTAAAACCTATACCTCCAATAATGAAATAAATTTAAAGCTGCTATGAACTAACAATCTACATTATTTGACAATCAGGTCTTTATTTATGACAACCTGCAATAGTCCTACTCTTGTACTCTTTAAAAGCGACATAAAAACTTGAGTTAATGCCTTGCGTGTAGGCTCATCAAGGTCTTTGATTGATTTCAGCATAGTTATTGCATTCATAAAAAGATTGCCTTCAAGTTCTTTTACAGTATTGGCATTTGTCTTTGTAAGAATTGTATACATAGTATCAACAAACTTCTCCCGCTGTTCATAATCTAAATTTGCAATCCACGCTTTGAGTGTATAATCAATAAATCTGCTTGTATTATCAACAGCCTCAAGGCAAATAAAACTATCTATCTGCACACTCCAAGAATAAAGGTCGTGCTGTAAAAGTCCAAGTTGTGTACTATGTACAATGATATATCTTTCTTCATGATTAAGCAACATTCCTACGACAGATGATTGAGGCACAAAGGTATTAACTTTATTGCAAATTCTCTTATAGCCATCTTTTTGCAAAACTTTTTCATCAAAACCTGGTCCATCAAAATTATAAACGATTTCTATTCTATTTTGAACATCCTCACTACAAAATGCCGCTGAATAAACTGCAAGATTTCCACCCTTTGAGTGTCCACCGACAAGCATATTTTCACTATGTCTTGATGCGATTTTCTCTATATAATCAACAGCTAATTCTTGTGCAGGCACTGGAAAGACAAAGCCCATATTGAAATCTTCTTTCCAACCTATAAGTGTATTGTCTGTTCCTCGGAAGGATATATAAAGCTCATTTTCATTTATTTTTATCGTAATAGCAGAAAATTGCGTCTGCGTTTTCTCATCAATTTTATTTATATAATCAAACAATTTCATACTATTAAAACGCCTACTATTCAAAAGTTCATTCAAAAATTGAATATCCTCTTTTTGTATGACCATATTTTCTATATTGGGATAGGCTATCAACTTTTTCGCCATTTCTGCGATTGTTATTTCTTTACTAGAATTTTGATTCATTATAAGCTCAAACGGCAAGTAAGACAATCTTGCAAGAATAACTCCATCAACATCATTAAATTCTCTTTCACTAAAGGATAAATCGCCACGCCAGAACATATAATCAAAAATATTATTCGCCATTACATTTTCTCCATAACTATATATTAGTAATTATTTAAAGTTTTAATAAGTATAAAGCATTTCGCTGTCTGTGGACAGAGCCAAGAGCCTTGCCCTTGACCTATAAGCCTTTGAAAAAAGGCTTGTAGCGAAACTTTTAATTGCCGCAAAATTTCTAATATTGATTAAACTAATATGCACCCTGAAAGCAAGTTATACTTCCACGGTGCATATTAAAAATCATTTTTATTTATTATTCTTTCTTAGAGAATAGCTCTTAATTGTTGCAAAAACAAGCAAACCCGCAATACAGAACATAAATATATATGGTGTATTATTTGAGTCGTCAGAAGTTTTTACAGGTGGTGTTGGTGTAGACGGAACTGAACTATCTATAATCTCTTTAGTATTAACAACTGTTAATTCTGCAATAGTACCCGCTCTACGAACATAACGGTCATTTTCGAGCTTGACTGAACCGTGATTTGATAATGTAAATTCACGAGGAGTTGAATCCAGTACATATCCGATTGGAGCTTGAGTTTCTATAAAACGATATGTTCCAAATGGAAGTTTCTTAATAACTATCTGTCCTTGTGCATTTGTAGTTAAATCCGAAGCGTAAGACTTCCAATAATAATTGCCCTGAGCATCTGAACCCTTCTCGGTATTATCTGGAATGCTTTCGGTATTATTATAATAAATTTTGCTCTGGAAGCTGAAAGTTGCTCCAGCAAGAGGCTCTGTATTATCGCCACGCTTATTCAAAATTACTGCGGACTGGCTGAAAATTGAATTATCTGCAAACTTTGCCTTTATATTGACATCATATATTTCTTGATTATCGCTCATATAAGGCATAACTGTTATTGACGGCTGAATTATATATTCATCATCTTCATCAGGCTGAATTATAAGATATACCTTATCTACTGAAAGATTTGTGAAATATGCCTTTCCGTCAGATTGAACTTCGTTTACTATGCCAGAAATATTATTGCTTTTTGCATATTCTTCAAGTGTATAGCTGATTTTCTTAGCTGTACTTGTATCTGACCAACCTTCAAAAGAAACTTTGCAATCTTTGAAATTATCATTCATTACATAGCTTCCATTGACATAATCGGCAACATCAATCAACTTTAGCTGTGTACCTTGAAGTATTTCGTTTACCTCAACGGTTATTGAGCCAAGCTTTGTATCGGCTGCATTAACACCTATAACCGAAAAGCTTATTGCAAAGGCACATAACAGAAACATTGCTACGATTTTTTTCAGATATTTATATCTCATAAAATTTCCTCCTGCTAAGATTTTTGTTTTTCTTTGCTTGCTCTTTTTTTATTTTTGCGTTCTTTGCCTACTGGCAAGAAAAGTATCAACAAAATTATTGCTATAATTATTATAGCAAGAACAATCACTGCAATAATTACTATAACTTCTACTGAAAGCTGTTCTTCTCCGTCATCTTGTATTGGCGGTGTGGTAGCAATTTCTTTTACTTCTTCTTCGTATGGAATACGAGTTCCACGAACAAGAAGTCTATGGTCATTTATGCCATATGGTGTACAGGTTAAAAGTGTGACATAGTCTTCGCCTTTGACAATCTGTATATCACTATCGTCTTCGGGCAAAACCACCTTAATCTGGTCAACCTTATATGCAAGAACCTTTCCAAGAACATGAATATAAAATACATCGCCAAGTTCCATTTTATCAAGGTCTGTGAAAAGCTCCGCAGATGGCAAGCCTGTGTGTGCCGGCAAAACTGCATGTGTGCTTTTTCCACCAACTGGAAGTGATGTTCCCTCCATATGACCTACGCCCTTTTGGAGAACCTCATCGGACATATCGTGAAAAATCGGCAGATAAATATTTATTTTAGGAATATCTACATAGCCGATTGCGTCTGTGACGGTTAGAAGTGCTTCGTAGTTTATTACTGAAAGTGTTTGCGTATCTTTTTTTGCAAGGGCTTCGTTATAATCATTTGCTTTTTTTTCGAGGGCTTCAATTTGTGAGTTGTCCATTTCCTTGACGGCATTATTATATGAGCCAATTTCTACACGAGATGTATATACCGAAAGCCAATTACTAACTTTCGGGTACATAAAAATTGCAATGCCAACAAGTAAAAATAGAAAGATGAACACAAGCGGAAGCCTGCGTTTTGCACGCTTTTTTATTGTTCCCATTGCTATTCCTCCTGTTTTTCATCTGATTGCTTATCTTTAATGCGTTTTTCCGCTTTTTTACGGTCATTATAAAGTATTATACAAGCAATAATGAAAACGATAATAGCAACAAGTACAATCGCACCGATTACGAGAATCTGATTGATAACATTTTGAGAGAGTGTGTTATCAGATGTAGGCGGGTCGGGAATTTCTGAAGTACTTCCGCTATTTTCATCAGGAGTATATGGAACACGAGTTCCACGCACAAGAAGTCGGCGGTCATTTATGCCATAAGGTGTGCAAGTTAATAGTGTGACATAGTCTTCGCCAGAAACAATCCTAAGAGTATCTGTTTCATCTGGCTTAACATCTTGAATTTTATCAATCTTATAAGCAAGAACTTCGTTCAAGATATGTATATAGAACATATCGCCTACTTTGACTTGGTCAAGCTGTGTGAACATCTCTGCACTCGGCAAACCCGTATGTCCTGAAATTACACTATGCGTGTTTTTGCCACCAACTGGCAAAGAGGTATTTTCGAGATAACCACAGCCCTTTTCAAGAACTTCATTAGAAGTTCCGTAATATACTGGCAAATAGATATTAACCTTTGGTACATCTACATAGCACATTATGCCATCTGTGCGGTTAAGACACTTTGCGTCTATATCGGTTTTCGAGCCACTATAAAGGCTTTTGTTATACTCATTAGCCTTAGCGAAAAGCTCATCAATCTCTGATGTATCGAGGTTTTTAACCTCATCATCATAGCTGCCGATAACAACATTGGCGGTCATAACCGAAACCAAATTACCCACGAATGGATAAAGAATGGACGCAACACCAACGATAAAGAGTATTGCCATAACAAAGAGCGGCCATTTCTTAAGCTTTTTGTGTTTCAAGTTTTTACGCCCTTTCGCAAAGTTTTCCGAGAGGTTTGCCCCATTTTTGAGCCAAGCCCCTTGGAAAACCTGCTCCGTCCAAAGCGGAAGCGGAGCAGATTTTAACGATTAGCTAAGTGAAATTAAAGAATAAGTATAAATTATTCCTCAATCTTTCTCTTCTTCATATAAACGATGAGCATGATACCAGCTACGAGTACTACGCCTGCACCAGCAACTGTGAAGATGATTGTACCCATTCCACCTGTGCCTGGGAGTTCCTGACCCTTAATATTTACAATTGTCTTCATATTATCATTTTCAGTATCTGAAATTTTATCAGTACCTGTAAATTTATATGCACCTGTGTACTTATTAGAAGCAGTATCTTTAATAGCCTCTATTGTAATAGTGACATCATCAGCCTTTTTATAGTTAGCAGGTACAGTGGTTTCTGAAATTATGTATGTGCCAGCTGGAAGGTCTGTAATTGTGATTTTACCTTCAACATCTGTAAATCTTTCCGAACCAATAGCATCACCCTTTGTTACGCCAGCATCAGTAGCAGGATTCGTCTTGTAAACTGTAAAGCCAACACCTGCAATTGGATTACTTGCTTCATCAGTCTTATAGATTATAAGGTCTGTTCTATAAATGTCTGTTTCATCTTTAAGTTCACCATCGCCGCCACCTGTTGCATAATCATTATCAAAATTAAGTATAGCGTCATTAGGAATAGCAGTCTGAGAAGCTGCATTTGAATTAACATCAGCGTTGAATGAAACTACAACTGACTTATTCTGATTATTTACAACATAGGCATCAGCAAATGTAATTTTAAAACCTGTTCCTCCATTTGTGCCTGTAGTAACATTTTTATCAATGACATAAGCACCAGCTGATTCCTCTACTGCTGTGCCATCAACTTTAACTACAATATCTTTAAGGGTAATACCACTGCTTGGATCATCGGTAATAACAAAGTCTGTAATATTTAAAGGATTGACATCTTTTTTAACAGCTGCTACAACTTCGTCACTATATGAAGGGAAGTTTGTTTTAATTTCGTATTCAACTTCTGAACCTATAGCAACTTCAGCAGACTTATGTTTATCTGCAGTACCATCGACAGTACCATTGCTAACACTTACAATATTTTTCTCAAATGTGAGGTCAGATGATTTTGCTGTAAGTTCTTTAGCTGCATTTGTAACAGAAACAAGCATAGGAGCAGACTTCATTTGTGTTCCTGTTGTTGTAACAAGGTAATAACCAGGAGCAAGAGTTAAAGAAGCACCACTTCCAAGGTTACTGCCACCTGTAACAGCAGTAGCACTTGAACTTGCTGTCTCCAAAGCATCAGCAAGATTCTTAAGATCAGAAGCAGATGTAGAAGTGCTAAGGACTGAACCATTATAAGTTAATCTCTTATTATCAGGATTTACAGCAAGACCTGGAACACTAGTAAAACCAGTTTCAAGGGTATACTCATATACACCACTTGCATCACCAGTCTTATGAGCCGCAGAGGCTACAAGATATACATTGTATTTTGCATTTGATAAAGTAGATGGCATTGTAACTGCTTGATCTATTAAATCATCATAACCTGGAGCAGCAGCAAAAGCAGTCATTGGTACCATAGAAGCTGCGAGAACAGCAGCAACGGCAGCAGCGGTCATTCCTTTGAAAATTTTCTTAGCTTTCATAATTTTTTACCTCCATATCGGATAATATTATTTTGTGCGATTTTACTCTTTTTAGTTGCTTGCTGTCCACTTCGCACTCAGAAGATAGCTTGCAACATATTCTTTGGAGGATTATCGCACCTCCTTTGATGACTTGCCTATATGCACAAAGGCATATTTTTTATTTAATAGCAACAAACCACCTGCTAATACTATGGCTATTGCTCCAAATAAAACGAAGTTAAATTCGTTAGGGCTTCCACCCTCACCACCAGTTTCTGGCATACTGATGTCTTGAACTATACGAGTATTATTTACTATCAAACCAGTAGTAATATTGGAAGAAGTACTAGTAGTATATTCAACTTTATAAGTTACATTACCACTTGCAGCGGTGATAGTAGTCGTATTTTCATTCTCAATAAGGTTACCATCTTTGTCTAATTCTCTTATAGTATATTGCCATTGGTAGCCATTATCATCAGATGTTTCAAGCTTAGTAATTGTCTTTTCCCAGCTGGAATCTAATGTAAAACTTTCATAGTTAGGAACTTTACTCCAAGAACTATCAGTTGAACGACGAAGCAAGCAGAATCTTACTGCATTAGCAGCAGGAATATACTTATCTTTATCAGCTTCATCTACATTAAACCAATTTTTACTAATTTTAAGGTCCATTGTAGCTGTTTGAGTATTATAGAAAGTATATGAATACTCAGTTTCTTTAGCAACAACTGTTCCTGTTACTGAATGAGTAGCTATTCCATTAACTGTATTCTGGCTGATAAGTACATCGTTACCGCCAGTTGTAACTTTCTTAAGCACTGCGTAATCAGAGTTTTCATCAACCTCGTGGATAATATATTCTGTGCCTACTGGAATACCTGTGATTGTCTTGCTCTCACCAACTCCAAGCTCAATAACATTAGATACTATAGAATTAGCACCCTCCAAGCCAGAACCGCCGACATTCTTAAACTCAACATAGAATTTATATTTACCTACTAAGTTTACATTACCAACCTTATCTTTGGTAATCTTGATGCTTCCGACATTGACTTTATTATTGAATTGAACCTTTAACTTTGTGCTTTGATTTGTTCCGTCTGGGTTAGTATACGAACGGAAAACCATAGTATCTGCATCAGGCTTAGTACCTGTATAGTTAGCTAATGAGGAACTACTGTCTGGCTTTTCTGTTCTTCCGTCATTTACGGCTGTGCCAGTAACATTTTTCAGATTCGAGATACTGCCGTTGGTTACTGTACTTCCACTTGCCATACTTGTTACAGCAGAGCCATCTTCGTAAACAGTATATGTAGTCGTATAGAGCTTCTTCTGAGATGCACTAAGATTTTCTTTTAATGAAATATAACTTCCTCTACGGAACTGGTCATAGAAAGTAACTAATTGCTTATTCTTTAAGTAGAAATTACCACTTTCATCAACTAAATCAAGTGTACCCTTTGAAGATGAAGAGCTACTATCCTTTTTATAATACTGTGCATTTTTTGTATTTTCGAGATTTCCGCTTGTAGCTGAACCATAGTCAGGAATGTTTTCTTGAGCAGTAGTAAAGCCTGTACCTATGGAAGTAGCATCATTTTTAAAGATGAAATCGTCAAGGTAAACATCGCACTCAATATTATACTGAAAACTTATAGTGCTAATTTTAGTCTTATCAAAACCACTTTCCGCAGTAAGCTTATCTAAGATTACAGTTACTTTTGACCAAGCATTACCACTAAGAACAGTATCCTTAACCTTATTAGCATCTAAGAAACCATAAAGCTTTTTGCCGTTTACATCAGTTAATTGAATATACATATTATTTAACGATGCAATATCATTGGCAATATAGGCTTTAAAGTTAAGATAAGTCATTTCGCTTATATCTTTCGATTGACTATCATCAGCACTTAAATTACCTAATCTTACTTGTGTATATTCATTATTTTCATTTGAGTAATTAGCAAACCAATGTACAACATTATCTTGTCCATTATAGCTAGCTACTTTTTCAAATATATTACCTTCAGATATTACAGATAAATTACCCGTGAAATTCTCAGCGAAGTTAAGCGTTGTCAATCCTGTGCTACCATTAGCAGCTTTTGTGCCAAAGTGTGTTACACGATTCTGAATGAGGAACTCAAAGTTTTCGTTTTCATCAAAGAGATTAGAGAACATTGTGTTAACATCACTCTTATCAACAGTTTTCTCAACTTCAAGTTCACTGCTGTCAGGGAAGTTAAATGCAACTTTCATATTTGATTCCCACATACCACGTTCCATATAGTACATGGTAAGTGTATGTTCGGCAGAATTATCACCCTCAAGAGTGAACTCTTTCTCCTGATGGAAATCATATGGTTTATTTATCGTGCCGGATTCACCATCAGCATGATATGTTATTGACCTTACTGAAGAGCCTCCCGATACATCAGAGTTATTAGCTGATTTTTTAACCCTGCTTACATAAGCTTTTTTATTAGCAAAGTCTAACATACCTGTAACCTGACCATGGTCACCACCAACATCAAGTGCAAGCTTTCCGTCGATATAAACCCAAACATCATCATCACCAGAGAACAGGAATTTAATATCTACTAGGTCTCCATTACTATTGAGTACTTTTCCATCATCTGTAAGACGGAATTTAAACTCAAGCTTTGCTCCATAACCATAATTATATGTAGAACCATTATTGTTTTTCGCACTGTTATCACCATAGTTAAATGGGAACAAACCATATATGTTGGAAACACCATCACCGCCATCATATATACCACTACTATTTAAGTTTTTACTCCAATTTCTATTGCTATCTGAAGAATGATTTGCTAAATAGTAATTGTCGCTTGCGGTATCCTTTTGCATTGCAAGAGTTGTGCTTGCACTATCATACCACCAGTAATCAACTCCCTCACCAAAGACATCTTTCTTTGTAAATGGGAAAGCAACATTGTTATATACCTTACCTAATTTTGTGTTTTTGCTATTGTTTCCGTTTAGGAAATCCTCGTCAAAATAAGGTGAAGCTGCTTTGCCGTCATGCGTTTTCAGAACACCGTTATCCAAACTACTATTAACGATACCCTGTGTTGCATACATATAATATCCATCTGACCCTATCTTTACCGTACCATCTGAATTTACATTAGAGTTATTATTTGAAATAAAAGTATTATACTTGCTCCAACCATATAAATCCATAGTATCAGCTATCGCTCCAAAAGGAAAACCCCAGTCACTATGTGTTGGCTGAAAATGACCTGTATAAATTGCGTCGTTGACACTTACACCTTTATTTTTATAATAATCACTAAGAGCTTGGTCGAACTGTCTGAAATTTACCCAGTTTCTATGAGACGCTCCACTTTGCAATCCTGATTCACCATTATAATCATCACGGTTGCTGCCGTTCAACTCAAAATCTGTATAGTAATCATAGAAAGTAGAGTTTACATAATTTACTTCAGTACTTCCGTAATTGCTCTTTTCGCTACTAAAGCTTGATGCTTTAATATCTACTACTGGGTTATTTTTGCCTGATTCTGCATCACGAATGGTATAGACCTTATCCCAGTAGCCTGAACGCATACTATTATCATAAATACATTTATCACTTGAATCGGCATAGAAGCAAGTCTTATTTGTATTTTTAGGTAAATCTAAATCTTCTGTTTTACTTGCATTAGCATTAGCATTAGGCCATGTGCCTTTATTAGTACTACTATAAAAAATCACCTTACTATATTTTTCAACATCTTGCTTACTGATATTTACAAAATAGACATCAGACCATGTATTAGAATCAACTGTCTTTGAAGATAATTTTGTCATTTCATAACCAACTGTTGAACCATCTGTTGCTCCAAACAAATGAACAAACATCTTTGCATTACTATCTTGTATAGGCATTGTAGCATTATTACCCGTTGAACCTAAATATGATAGCTTTGAAAGGGTTGCATCAAAATATAAATCCAAGCCATCACTATTGCTATAAACACCAGAAATACTTGCTATACTTCCATTAATACTCAACTTGTTTTTAGATAAATCGCTCCAAAGGAAATTATATCTCATATTATTATATGTAACGCTTATAATATCCTGCTGTGTTGCGGAAGTATTTATTATATAGCTGTAAGTACTATCATCATCTGAATCTTTTGTAAAAGTTCCATTAGAATCTTTTATTGTAATAGTTGGTACAACACCAGAAGTTGTATCAAAAAAGAATTTATCAAGATAAAGTTTATTGTTATTTATAGAATCACTTGCTGTTGATGGCTCAGCTCCCCAATAAGAAATCACCGAGTTATTAGAAAGATTTTCTGTTGCACCATAGTAGAATGTATTACAGGTATTTTCATCATAACTTATCGGTGTAACACCACTGCTGCTTGCATTAAAGAGATTATATTTTCCAAGAGAAGTATCACCATTTTTAAATTCTACTGTTGTATAAGGTTTGTCATTTATATCATTAGGAATTGTTATTTGATTATTTGTAAGACTTGAACTTGTTTCTGTAACTTCAGCTCCGGTAAATATAGCAGTTATATTTCCTGCAAGTTTACCTGTCATATCCTTGAAGTTTATTGTTTTGCCTTCTAAGCTTTTTGAAATCGGCGTATCTGAAACACTAATTGAATATACTGTTTTACTGTCTATTATAGCTGTAGAACTTCCGTCCCAGTAAAAATATTTGGCACCCGCATCACTTAAATTGATTGATGTCATAGTAGTTCTTCTATAATCTTGAGCTTTAATATCGTTCCAATTATCAAAGCAACTGAACCCAAAGATATGTCCAATATTTCCCCAACCGCTCTTATCCCAACGAATTATATCTGTACCAGAAATTTTTTCACCTTTCTGTAAAGTACCCCAAGTATCAACAAACATATAGACATTATTATTCCATTCATCAGAAAAGTTTGATATATCCAAATAGACATATTTCGATTCTAAAGTTATGCTTGCCGCATCAGCTTTTTTTCCGCTGAAAAGATTCATAGGAAAAATGCCTATGAGTATCATTAAGGCACATAATATTGCCACACTTGATGTTAGTTTTCGTTTAGATGTTATTATCATAAAGCATAAACCTCCATAAATCTTTTTGCATCTCATAATGGAATGTAGCCTACTGTTTACATGAATTTTCTTAATCTTTTTTCGATTATAGCATTTTTATGCAAAATCGTCAACATTTAGGTAAAAAAAGTCATTATTTTACAATTATTTCTTATAATAATATGTATATTAGGGCAAATATAAGCATTTTAGTTTTTTACACTATTGTGCAAGTTTGGCTATTATGATACGAGTATCAATTTTTAAAACAACAAATAATGAAAAATTATACAATAAATGCAAAAATTGTACTCTCCTTTTAAAACAAAAATTCTCTCGAAAGCTCTCGAGAGAATTTATTTATGCTTAACCAAGGTATGGTGGAGATAAGCGGGATCGAACCGCTGACCTCTTGAATGCCATTCAAGCGCT
>OJNS01001230.1_pt1 | contig 13558 bp, 13 predicted proteins | sample 1597911 | NCBI WGS metagenome assembly OJNS01 (sample SAMN01915214, study PRJEB22387) | human gut metagenome | isolation source: stool | host: Homo sapiens | place: USA
TAAAATATTTATTATCAATGATTAAATTCATAGTATATTTAGTCCAAGTCAAATAATTACTATCATTATTTACACCATCTAAATAAATACTAGTATCAAAATCAGATAAATCTGCAAAATTATCTTTGACATCTTTCATATGAGCTGTCTCCAAATCCAATACTATATCTGCCTCTACTTTTGTGCCTTCATTTTTAATTTTAGCAGCACAATTTCCTGTAGCCATATATTGCACTACAACATCCATATCAGGAAATTCTTCTTTTACCATTTTCTTTAAATCCTGATTTCTTTCTTCTTCCATAGAGCTATATATTACTACTCTATCTTTATTTGAACCACACCCCGTTAACAATAACATTAAGGTTAATCCTAAAAATATTATTTTTTTCTTCATCAATCTTCTGGAAGTCCTTCAAACGCAGCACGAAACTGTTCGTCAAGTATTTGGCGCGCACCACCTCATTCTCAGACAATTCCTGCGGGGAACCCTGAAAAAGTATCTGTCCCTCGAAGAGCAAATAGGCACGGTCGGTAATACAGAGCGTCTCCTCCACGTTGTGGTCGGTAATCAGTACGCCGATATTGCGCTTTTTCAGCTTCCACACGATATACTGTATGTCCTCCACGGCGATAGGGTCTACGCCGGCAAAAGGCTCGTCCAACATAATAAATTTAGGGTCGATGGCCAGACAACGCGCGATTTCCGTCCGTCTCCGTTCGCCGCCCGAAAGCCGGTCGCCCAAATTCTTGCGCACCTTTTGCAGGCTGAATTCCGAAATCAGGCTTTCCAGTTTTTCCTTCTGGTATTCTTTCGGCTTGCCCGTCATCTCCAACACGGAAGCGATGTTGTCTTCCACCGTCATCTTACGAAATACCGACGCCTCCTGCGCCAAATAACCGATACCGTTGCGGGCACGCTTGTAGACCGGAAACTTCGTGATTTCCAAATCGCCGATGAAAATACGCCCCTCGTTAGGCACCACCAATCCCGTAGTCATATAAAAAGAAGTCGTCTTTCCGGCCCCGTTCGGCCCGAGAAGCCCCACAATCTCTCCCTGCTTGACGTCGAACGACACATGATTCACCACCGTACGTTTACCGTACGTTTTCACCAGGCCCTCCGTACGGAGCACTAACCCTGTATTCTGACTGTCCTGAGAAAGAGCTTCTGCCATAAACTACAAATTTGCGTACAAAAATACGAAAATTGTATTAAAAAGCAGCCCCTTGCACAAAACTATTTCCGCCCGCCGCCTCTTTTTAGCGGATTTTCATTAATTTTGTGTGATTTAAAAAGAATTGGACATGCTATTCAACAAAAGTTTGGCTACATTCGGCCGTTATCTGATGCTGATGGGGCGCACTTTCTCACGCCCCGAAAGGATGCGGATGTTTTTCAAACAATACATTAAGGAAATGAGCCAGTTGGGCGTAGACTCCATCGGAATCGTCCTCCTGATATCCTTCTTCATCGGCGCAGTAATCTGCATCCAGATCAAGCTGAACATCCAAAGCCCGTGGATGCCTAAGTTCGTCACGGGATACACCACCCGCGAAATCATGTTGCTGGAATTTTCATCTTCCATCATGTGCCTGATTCTGGCCGGGAAGGTCGGTTCCAACATCGCCTCCGAAATCGGCACCATGCGCGTCACACAACAAATCGACGCCCTTGAAATCATGGGAGTCAATTCCGCCAATTACCTCATCCTACCTAAGGTGCTGGGCATGATGACCATGATGCCCTTCCTGGTTTGTTTCAGTATTTTCTCCGGATTCGTAGGGGCCTACGCCACGTCCGTCATCGGACAGGTCATCACGATAGACGACCTGACGTTGGGATTGCAACACGACTTCAACGAATGGTACGTATGGATGGGATTCATCAAGTCCATATTCTTCGCTTTCGTCATCACCAGCGTATCGGCTTTCTACGGCTATACGGTCGAAGGCGGTTCGGTGGAAGTGGGAAAAGCTAGTACAGACTCTGTGGTGAGCAGCAGTGTGCTCATCCTGTTTTCCGATGTGTTACTCACTCAATTGTTATCCTGATGATCGAAGTTAAATCGCTATATAAGTCTTTCGAGGACAAAGAAGTGCTGAAGGACATCAACAGTGTGTTTGAGAACGGAAAGACGAACCTGATTATCGGCCAGAGCGGTTCCGGAAAGACGGTACTGATGAAATGTATCGTGGGATTGTTCCGTCCCACCAGCGGTGAAGTGCTTTATGACGGACGCGACTTGGTGACGATGAACAAACAAGAATGGAAGATGCTCCGCCGCGAAATGGGAATGATATTCCAGAGCGCAGCTTTGTTCGACTCCATGACCGTATTGGAAAACGTCATGTTCCCGCTGGATATGTTTTCCAAAGACTCTTATGCCGAACGGGTGAAACGCGCCCAGTTTTGTCTGGACAGGGTGAACCTGCTCGAAGCGCAAAAGAAGTTCCCGGACGAAATCAGCGGCGGTATGCAAAAGCGTGTGGCCATTGCAAGAGCCATCGCCCTCAATCCCAAATATCTGTTCTGCGACGAACCGAACTCGGGTCTCGACCCCAAAACCTCACTGGTGATAGACGAGCTGATTCACGACATCACCGTGGAATTCAACATGACCACCATCATCAACACGCACGACATGAATTCTGTAATGGGCATCGGAGAAAACATCCTATATATATATGAAGGGAGAAAAGAATGGCAGGGCAACAAAGACGAAATCATGAACTCGACCAACGAACGCCTGAACAGCTTCATCTTTGCCTCGGACCTCTTCCGAAAGGTGAAAGAAGCCAATAAATAGCCTTCCCTATTCATATTCCGGCTCGGCTACCACGCCCGTCTCCATCATACAACGTGGTTCGCCGGCATTCTTTCCTTAAGAGGAATCCTGACATCGGTTGACGCTAAAATCACCTTGCTGAAGAAAAAAAATCATTCGGCTTAGATTGATAAATCGTTTGGCTTAGATTGTTTTTTCAATCTAAGCCAAACGATTTATGCCTTCCAGAAGGTTCATAATCAGAAGTTTACAAAACGACCCGGATAAAAGAAAGATGCTGACGCATTCGTTCTACCGCCACGAACGTTTTTCAGGCATTCGCATTCTTCACATCGCCGACATAAGGCGGCAAAACACCCCAAACGATACCGCCATAAGGCAAACTAAACTGAAAATGAGGATGTCCCAAAAGGGCACATCCTCATTTCCATTCCTACAAACCGGCAAACCGGTTTATTTCAACGCCGACAAGGCTGCGTCATAATCCGGCTCTTCCGTTATTTCCGGAACCAACTGGGCATATATCACCTTTCCGTTCTCGTCCACAATGATTACGGCCCGGGCCGTCAATCCGGCCAAGGGGCCGTCCACCATCATCAGCCCGTAATTCCCGGCAAAGTCCTTGCTGCGGAACAAAGATACGGGCTTCACGTTCTCAATGCCTTCAGTCGTACAAAAGCGTCCTTGTGCAAAAGGTAAATCCATGGATACGGCCAATACCTGCACATTCTCCAAATGGGCCGCTTTCACATTGAACTTGCGCACCGACGTGGCGCATACGGAAGTGTCCAGACTTGGAAAAATATTCAATATCACACGCTTGCCTTTAAGACTGCCCAAAGACAAATCACTCAAATCACCGGCCACAGCCGTAAAGTCGGGAGCCATCTCTCCTTTTTGGGGCATCATCCCGTTTGTATGTACTGCTGTTCCTTTAAATGTCACGGTTTCAAACTGTTTCATAGTTCTCTTTTATTGTTTAGTATCCCGACGTGCAATAGGCACTTATCGGATAGCTCCAAGGCTATGCTACAAATATACGCAAAAGATTCTCATTAAAACATTTCAGTCAGTTAATTATCCCTTTTTCAGGATTCTTTAACTGACTGAAACTATTTCATACTGATTACTGCATCTTCCATTCCTCTCCGCATCGGACCATCGGCAAAGCGATTTCTTCACGCGTGCTGTCTCCGAACAGCACTTCCAGAAAAACGCTGGCGACATCTCCAGATACCGTATCTCCTAATGCCCGGACGGAAACCAACCCTCCCCTACGTTCTTTCTCACGGGAGGCATACTGGGCCACAAGATCGACCATCTGGCTGCGGTAGGACTCCGTCATGCTGTCGCTATAGGCAATAGAATGAATGTAATCTTCGTACTTGCCCTCTATCAAATAATTATAATAGGTCTCGGCTGCCCGGCTTACCTCGCTTTTATCGCTTTTGCCACACGAAACCCATAGGGAAAGTCCTAAAAAGGCCATCCATAGGGGAATGATTTTCCTCATTACTTCTGCCGTATAAAGATATTAATAGGAGTACCGCTGAAATCCCAACGTTCGCGTATCTTGTTTTCCAGGAAACGACGGTAGGGCTCTTTCACATATTGCGGCAAATTGGCATAGAACACAAAAGAGGGAATTTGCGTATCCGGCAGTTGCATGCAATACTTAATCTTAATGTATTTACCTTTGATGGAAGGGGGCGGATAGGCCTCAATCAAAGGCAACATCTCTTCATTCAGTTTAGCTGTAGCGACGCGTTTCTTCCGGTTCTGATAAACCTCCTTGGCTGTCTCAAGCACCTTAAAAATGCGTTGTTTCGTCAAGGCGGAAGCGAATATAATCGGAAAATCATCGAATGGAGCCATGCGATGGCGGATGGCATATTCATATTCGTTCATGACCACCGTCGTCTTGTCCTCTACCAAGTCCCATTTATTGACCACCACAACCAAACTTTTGTTGTTCCGTTGTATCAATTGCAATATGTTCAAGTCCTGGGCTTCTATGCCACGTTCCGCATCCAGCATCAGAATGCAGACATCGGAGTTCTCAATGGCCCGGATGGAACGCATGACGGAATAATATTCCAAATCTTCCGTCACCTTGTTTTTACGGCGGATACCGGCCGTATCTACCAAATAGAAATCAAACCCGAACTTGGTATAACGGGTGTAAATGGAATCCCGGGTGGTTCCGGCGATATCGGTCACGATATTACGTTCTTCTCCGATAAACGCGTTGATTAGGCTGGACTTGCCTGCATTCGGTCGCCCGACAACGGCAAAACGAGGGATATTCTCATCAGTTTCGTCATCGGTAGTTTTAGGGAATTTTGAGACTATCAGGTCCAACAATTCCCCCGTACCGCTTCCGGTTGCCGCCGAAATGCAATAAGGGTCGCCCAACCCCAAAGCGTAAAACTCTGCGGCACTGTATATCCATTCATTCGTATCGGCCTTGTTGGCTACAAGGATAACCGGCTTTTTGGTACGCCGCAAGATATTGGCCACGGCTTCGTCCAAATCCGTCAAACCGTTCCGGACATCCACCAAAAACAATATGACATCCGCTTCTTCCGTCGCCAACGTCACTTGCTTGCGGATTTCTTCCTCAAATATATCATCCGAGTTCACCACCCAACCGCCGGTGTCTATCACGGAGAACTCACGTCCTGTCCACTCCGACTTCCCATACTGGCGGTCGCGCGTCGTCCCGGCTTCATCACTGACAATCGCATGACGTGTCTGAGTCAAACGATTAAAAAGAGTAGACTTACCCACATTCGGGCGTCCGACTATTGCCACTATATTTCCCATAAATTATCGAATTTCGGCTTCACAGCCTGATTATTAATCTAAATTATACCCAAAGCTTTTCAAAGCCCGTTCCGAACTTCTCCAATCCTTATCCACCTTCACAAAGGTCTCCAGATAAATGCTTTTACCGAAGAATTTCTCCAAAGACTTCCGAGCTTCTGTGGAAACTTTCTTTAATGCCACTCCCCGATGGCCGATGATGATGCCTTTCTGAGAGTCGCGCTCCACATAGATAACGACATTGATATGAATGGATTTTGCCTCTTCCTTGAACTGTTCCACTACGACTTCCACAGAATACGGAATCTCTTTATCGTAATATAATAAAATCTTTTCACGGATAATTTCAGTTACGAAGAAACGGGCCGGTTTATCGGTCCACTGGTCCTTGCCGAAATATGGAGGGGAATCCGGCAAAAGTTCTTTAATGCGATTCAACACCGTATCTATGTTGAACTTGCACAAAGCTGAAATAGGTATGATTTCGGCCTTGGGCAGAACGGCATGCCAAGCTTCCACCTTCGAAGTCAGTTCCTGCTGGTTGCTCACATCGATTTTATTGATAAGCAACAACACGGGAACATCCATCTTGGACACTTTTTCCAAGAAGTCGCCATTCTTATCGGGTGTCTCCACCATATCCGTCACGTACAACAGCACATCGGCGTCTTGCAAAGCTGATTCCGAGAAATTCAACATAGACTCTTGCAACTTGTAATTAGGCTTCAAGACCCCGGGGGTGTCGGAAAAACAAATCTGCATGTCTTCCGTATTCAAAATCCCCATGATACGGTGACGCGTGGTCTGCGCCTTAAAGGTCGCAATGGATATACGTTCCCCGACCAGGAGATTCATCAGCGTGGACTTTCCGACATTCGGATTACCTACAATATTCACAAAACCAGCTTTATGTGCCATAATTGCTCTGTTTTTTTCTTTGAATAAAAAAACGCATCTATAAACGGATGCGTTCTTTTTTATGATGTCTTTTTGAAGGATTCTTTTTTATCCCTTATTTACTTACCTGCTCCGTCGTAGCCCCATTTCATATAAGCGGCTCCCCATGTGAATCCGGCGCCGAAAGCGGTAAAAATCAGATTGTCTCCCTTCTTCAACTGTTGTTCGTAGTCCCACAAGGCCAAGGGCAAAGTGGCTGCACTTGTATTGCCGTAACGTTGGATGTTGAGCATCACTTTTTCCATCGGCAACTCCAAACGGTGTGCTACTGCCTCGATAATGCGTACATTAGCCTGATGAGGAATGACCCAAGCGATATTGTCCTTGGTCAATCCGTTACGTTCGGCCACCAAAGCTGAAGCGTCGCTCATATTGGTCACGGCAAACTTAAACACCGTACGTCCTTCCTGATGGAGATAATGCAAGCGGTGGTCTATGGTAAAATACGAAGGAGGGCAAGCGGAACCGCCCGCTTTCATGCACAAGAACGGCAACCCTTTGCCATCCGTACGCAAATAGGCGTCCTTCCAACCCAAGTCTTCCGTAGTAGGCTCAACCAATACGGCAGCAGCTCCATCTCCAAAAATCGGACAAGTCGCACGGTCTGTATAATCGACCATTGAAGACATTTTGTCAGCACCGATAACAATAATCTTCTTATAACGCCCGCTTTCAATCAAAGCGGAAGCCGTATCCATAGCGAAAAGGAATCCGCTACAGGCTGCCTGCAAGTCGTATGCAAAAGCATTCGTCAACCCCAACTTGCCAATGACAATAGAAGCCACAGAGGGGAAATGATAATCCGGAGTAGAAGTAGAAACAATCACGCAATCAATGTCCTCAGGATTTACTCCCGTTTTCTGCAATAACTGTTTCGCTGCCTTACGGGCCATATAGCTCGTACCCAAACCTTCTTCATTTAAAATACGCCTTTCCTTTACGCCGATACGAGTCATAATCCACTCATCGTTTGTATCAACCATTCGCGACAACTCGTCGTTGTTCAAGACATATTCCGGAACGTAACCGCCAATACCAGTGATTACCGCATTTATTTTTTCCATTCTTTATTCTGCTTTCTAAAAAAAGTAGCCGGAGAACAATAGTGCTCTCTGGCTATATCTCCCTCACTAATGATTAAACAGCAGCTTCTTTCACGATAGCCACCTTACCTCTGTAATAGCCACAAGTGGGGCAAACAGTGTGATAAATGTGGAATGCGCCGCAATTCGGGCAAACTGCCAACGTAGGCGCTACGGCCTTATCATGAGTTCTTCTCTTACGGGTTCTCGTTTTTGACTGTCTTCTTTTAGGATGTGCCATTTTCTTAAGTATTTAATTATTATCCAATATTTTTTTCAATTTATTCCAACGCGGATCTACCGGTTTGCCACTTTCTTCATCCGCGCCCTTCTCTTCCTCGGAACCATCTGGTTTCTCAGACGAAGTCACCAAATGTGCCGCCAATGCCTCCATCATTTCCACATTGCAATGTCCAGGTTCATGCACGTGTGTAAGCGGAACTTCCAGCACAATAAATTCGTAAATAATCCATGCGACATTCAATATGGCATCTTCGTATGGCAGTATCATCATATCCCCTTCGTCCGCATACTCATCCCCTAACTTTACGGTAAGCATACGTTCCGTCTCTATCTCTACGTCCATATCGTCTAGACACCGGTCGCACGGCACATGTACCGTTCCTTTAATATGAAAGGTAAAAACATAAGCTCCCCCGCTCTCTCTTATCTTCAGGTCTGCGTCTGCCTTACCGCTCTTCACTAAAGTCCCTTCCACAGCTTCAAAGAATGCATCATCCAATGCAAACTGATATTCAGCGACATCAGTCCGCATGTTCTTCAAATCAATCTTATAACTGTCAAGTACATCCATTTGGGCTGCAAATTTACAAAAAATAAGCGATGGCGCACAATAAAAAGCACAAAAAACGTTCTTTTTAATACTTTTTCAACTCCACCCTAAAGGTTGTCCCCACACCGATTTCCGAACGTTTCACAAAAATACGTCCTTTGTGATATTCTTCCACTATGCGTTTGGCTAAGGACAAGCCCAGCCCCCAACCTCTTTTCTTGGTTGTAAAACCGGGACTGAAGACCGTCTGGAAATGATTTTTCGAGATACCTTTACCAGTATCCGTAACTTCAACAACCACTTTCCCCGCGTCTTCAAAAGCTGTTACCGTGATACATCCTTGTCCTCCCATCGCATCTATCGCATTCTTACAAAGATTCTCTATCACCCACTCGAAAAGCGGAGCACACATATAAGCCTTCAACGGATATTCCGGCAACAGGCAACGGATAGACACTTTATTGGATGTACGGCGGGAGATATAATCTATCACGTGTTCAAGCACTGTGGCTAACAATTCCTCACGGGATTCCGGCAAAGAGCCGATTTTAGAAAAACGTTCGGCTATCATCTCCAATCGTTTCACATCTTTGTCCATCTCCGGGATAAGCTCATCATGGGGATAAGTCTCTTTTAAAATCTCAACCCATGCCATCAACGAAGAAATCGGGGTACCTAACTGATGGGCTGTCTCTTTGGACAAACCCACCCAGACTTTATTCTGCTCTGCCTTTTTGGAACTCAACAAAGCGAAAATAGCCACTACGACAAAAATAAGAACTACGCCCAATTGTATATAAGGATAGGAAGACAGCCGTTTCAACATAATGGAATCGTCATAACAGATTTCCATAAAATCACCATCAGCACCTTGAGAAGCACCTTCATTCAGATAAATACGAATCACCCGGCCTCCTTGCCGCATGTCTTCCGCCATTTGCTTTACCTCTCTCGTACTGTCGGCTGCATTACTTGCTTTCAATGACAAATTCCGATAGCTATGTATTTCTCCTGATTTATATTGCACGATGACCGGAATGGTATTATTTCCATTCAAAACTTTCAAAACCAAGGTGACATCGGTGTTTTCATCCGCATTGTTCAGCGTTCGCATGGCTTCTGCCCATACTTCCATGTTTTGGTGTTCACCCAAAGCCAAATCACGTACTAAATAGTTGGATATAATGAGAGACCCCACGGCTATCACGATGGCCATGACTACTAACAAAAACTTAACCTGCCTTATCCGGTCATACCACTGCATAACATTTAACTTCTTATACTCCTTTCCCAAAAACGGGCAATCCTCTTTTTTATTGCATCATTGACGCCATTCTATCATCGAAAAAGCGGATGCGCCGTTAGTCGACACATCCGCTCGTTTATACAAACAATGACCTGTCCGGGGACATTATTTAATCAAGACGCCTTTTCCGTTGATGATATAAAGCCCTTTCTTCAATGTTTTGAGTGCCTCACGGTCCGCAGCCTTCTTCACCAACAGCCCGCCTACGGTATAGACATCCACTTTCTGTCCTTTGGCAAGGATCGCGTCAATGCTCTGGCCACCTACAACTGTGAAGTCATATCGCAACTCCGGAGAATTGTCGAGGATATTGTTTCCCCAGCTATCCGAAGCCTGTTGTATCTTCATAGCCGGTACGACCAAAGTATATGAGCCTTTAGCTGTTACTTCCTCTGCCAGTTCTATCTTGATTTCATTGTATTCGTCTCCCAAGTCCAAAGTGGCACTGACCTTTGCTTCCGTATCCTTATTAATAAGGTATGCTTCTTCCAGACAATCCACGTTCGTCACGGCAAAAGTCTCTTTCTCGAATTGCAGTACGAAATTCTTCAAAGACTCAACCTCGCCTTCTGCCGGAGTAATACCCGTAGGCTGGTAGTTTGTAGTCTCAACCTTTTTACCCGTGACTCTATAAGTCAAGTTTACAGACACATTCCAATCTCCCTGAGCATTCAAAACTACTTTCTCCGGCACGACAAGCGTGTACATGCCTGCATCTACGACCTCTCTTTCCAGCGTAATCAGGATTTGGTTTTCCTGCCCTTCACCTTCTACGGCCGAAACAGTAGCAGAAATCTGTCCGGACAACCGACTCATCAAATACACAGCCGGAGCATCTTCTGACGTATTAATCGTAACGGGTTGGTCGAATGCCAACGTGAAAGTAGATACCGTTTCAACTTCATCCTCGGAAGCCGGTTCTACACCGATTACTTCAATGACAGGACCTGCCTGATGTTCTACGATTGTATATTCGTAACGCACTTCTTTATTCTGCGGACCTGAAAGAACAAAACCCTCCCAATCCTCTTTATTATCCGGACAGCTATACAAACCTTGCGGAATAACCAACTCATAAGTTCCAGAAGCCGTAATAGGTTCCCACTTTTCAGTTGCAAACATCAGCATGATTGTGTTATAGCCTTCACCATAATCAACACCTGATACTTCAATCTTTTCCTTTGTCTCTTTGTTCAACAAATAGGGCATTTCACAATTCAATGTTTCTATATATCCCTCATCATCATACTGTGCATTAATCACTGCATATTGTCCGGAAGCTGTGATTTCGATATAACCGATTTCATCCAAGCCCTCACTTTCCGGAGCCGGAGCGAGAGCTTCCGGAACTTCTGTATGAATAGCCTTGCCTGTGTATTCCAAACGGAAGTTATCGGCCTTGAACCAATTTGAGGAAGCTACCTTGACTAATAATTCACCATTAACAACTTCCACACCGTCTACCGAAACATCCACGCCCGTAGCCTTGTCTATTGCAGCGACATTGGCCGTTTTCACACCGGCAGTCAAAGTGAGTGTCGTACCTGCATCAGCAGCAACCAACGCAGTCAGTTTATACACACCATCACGCAGGCCGGTTACCGTCTGCTGTACATGCATATTACTTGTTCCCCATGTATTGAACACGTAATCACCATGCGCATTGGTGATATTATAAGTTCCATTTGAATTTTCCTTCACGCCGGTATCCCCACCGCTGGCAGCGGTCCAAGGTGACAACTCTCCCGTTTCAAACGAAGGATTCTCAATCATGAAAGTATAGTCGAAAGTCTTGCCATTACCCGGGTAAGCCACCAACACGAAAGTCTTGGTAGCTTCTGCCAATTCTGTGCCGATAACCTGAATGGTTTCCAAAGTCACAGCTTCTTCCAAATCGGTATTCGCTTTGGTATATGCGGCGGTGTAGTTTGTTTTGTCTTCAGGATTATCCACAGTGGCATACATAGCAGACATCATGGCATCTTTGATTTGCTGACCAACTTTGGCATACGCCTCCGTGATTTCAGACAAAGAATTAGTCATGGCTATCACCTTGCTACAAGCATCAGTCAACGCGATGGCATCATCGTCTACGGTCCCGGTTGACGCCATAAGCTCTTCTACTTTTGCTTTCATGGCCTTACCAATCTTCCTATCAGCCACTGCGACATCAAAGGCAGCCTGCAAAGCCGTACGTGCCTCTTCAAGAGAAACCTTCAATTTATCAATGCCCAACAAGCCGATATACGACAACTTGATATTTGTTATTCCAATCCAATCAGCCTTCTCTATCATTTCCAAGCCAAAAGTCAACGAACCATCAGTAACTTCAATGTTTTCCAATACCGGATTGGTATAAAGACCACCGGCATCCTGCAAAGCCACTGTTTGACCGTTTGCTGTGAAATTCACAGTAGCACCGTCATTCTTGAATGCATAAGCAGAAAGCTTATAGATTCCTGTCGGCAAATTATTCTTAGTATATATCAATGTTCCGGTAAATACCGCACCATTATTCCATGCTTCAATATAGCCCGGCTTAATCAAGCCTAATGCCTCATTATTTTTATTGGAAGCACCATTATACTGATAGTTCTTATTAAAACCGGTAAACTCATTCACCCAGCCGTTCGTACTGTTGCCAATACCCTCAATAAAGATTGTGTAATCAAAAAATTCGCCTTGATTAGGAACAGCATTCAAAATATATTCAATGTATGCATTTTCGCAAACTGTCTTTACTCCAGCAAAATCCTCAGGAGTAACAGCAGACTCCAGACCGGAAGCCTTCAAAGCCTCTTTGAATGCATCTGTGACACCAGCCCTTTTCTCTGTGGAGATAGAAATTAAGTTTTCGCAGGAAACCAAATATTCTTCGATTTCCTTGAGCTTAGGCAGCACTTCCTCCACTTCGGTTTTGGTAGTTCTCATCATGGATATGGCAGAATTCAACTCTTCATCAGAACCTACCATATTTTCTGTTTCAGTCAAGGTTGCATTCACCTTTTCCATCAAGCCTGCATTCAAGCCTTCAGTTTGCAAACTTTTCAAAGATTCACGAACTAACTTATACTCATCTAATATTGTCATCTCACGATACAGTTTCATCTCACCTATCAACATCCACGACTGCTGCAAATCGAAGGTACATTCAAAACCCACCGTTATGGTTTTATCTTCGGAAAGAGTAAACTCCAATGTGCTCTGATAAAGATTCTTATTATAGAACGCATCTGCTGCCTGAGGAAAATTATCGGGATAGGGATCCAAACCGGAAACACTACCCAAAGTAGGAATTACAGCACTTTCTTCTCCTGCAATCATTTTGCCAAGAGATTTTGACGGTTCCACATCGAACTTTAATCCCTGACGGAAAAAAGCATACCCCGTCATACGATACTTACCAGCCGGCAGAGTTATGTCCTGCTTGGCACTACCAACCGTACTTTCCAAAGCTCCCCAACCGGCATAAAAGCCATACACATTATACCCCTGTGAAGGCCCGTTATCGGTACAACCCACTAAAGTCCAGTCTGTCTGCTGGTCTTTGTCAATGCTCATAGCGGCATTCTTGATATAGTCGGACGTGATGTCTTTCCATTCACTCTGCGCCCAACCAACCACAGCGAATAAAACCGCTGTTAAACTTAGTAAAATCCTTTTCATTGTTTTAAGAATTAGGTTAACTAATAAAATTATTCACTCTCAATCCCTCTAAAAAGAGGAATAATGTGCAAATATAACAATAATAGTAACTACTCAGCACCCCTATGGGCATAAGTAATCGTCTTACTGTTGTACTACA
>OJNS01001242.1_pt1 | contig 13466 bp, 10 predicted proteins | sample 1597911 | NCBI WGS metagenome assembly OJNS01 (sample SAMN01915214, study PRJEB22387) | human gut metagenome | isolation source: stool | host: Homo sapiens | place: USA
GCACCCTTCAGCTGGTTCGGCCGGATTGTCCTCTCCGAGGAGGACTATGCCGCCCACAGCCGCGAGATACTGCTGCACGAGTCGGCCCACATACGCAAGCGCCACTCCCTTGACCTGCTGGTGGCCGACCTCTGTACCTGGCTGCAATGGTTCAACCCCGCCGCCTGGCTGCTGAAACGCGAGTTGCAAACCGTGCACGAATACGAGGCCGATGCCGAGGTAATCGACCAGGGCATCGATGCCCGGCAATACCAACTGCTGCTCATCAAGCGATCGGTGGGCTCGAAATTCTACTGCGTGACCAATCACTTCAATCACAACAAACTTAATAAACGTATTACTATGATGCTCAAAAAGAAATCCAACCGCAAAGCGACCTGGAAGTATCTCTATGTGATACCCGTCGCACTCTGTACCGTCACGGTATTCGCCCGCCCCGAAGTATCGGAACGCCTCGACGAAATCGCATCGACCGACCTGCTGGCCATGCTCGACAAGGTCGATTCGCAATCGGCCACCGACCAGAGCCAAATGGTCATCACCGCTGCCAGCAACTCGAACCAGACAAACACCCTGAACGTCAACATCGACGAATCGGGCGACTCGAACCAGGGGAACAAACTGAAAATCAATATCACCGAGAACGGGAAACCGGCCTCGATGGATAGTGCACTCTGCATCGTAGACGGGAAGAAAGTCTCGCGCGAAGAGATCGACAAACTCTCACCCGACCAGATAAAGAGTGTCACGGTGCTCAAAGGGAAAATGGCTGTCGAGAAGTATGGCGACGAAGCCAAAGGTGGAGCCCTGCTCATCAGTACGAAAGAGTCGGACGATACCCAACCGATGAAGATAACCCTCTCGAACGACGGGAAACAGGGCTCCCAAACGAGCTACTATGTCATCAACGGGAAGAAAGTCCCGGCCGAAGTGATAGACAATCTCTCGACTGGCAAGTTCTCCTATATCATCAACGGCAAGGAAGTATCGGCCGAAGATATGGAAAAACTCAACCTGTCGGGCCAGGTCGGAAACATCTCGATACTCAACGACAACGGAGAGAATACAATCATTATCCATTCGAAAAAGTCGTCGCTGAATAATTGGCAGCAACAGGTAAAAGCCCTGTCCGACTCCATCCGTGCAGAGGTGGCCGTCACCAAAGAGGGGAAAGAACTGTCGCCCGAAGCCATGGCCCGCATCGAGGCCCTCTCGGCCCGGATAAGCGCCAATGCCGACTCCATCACCCGAGCCATCGACGAGAAAGGCATCAATGCCCTCTCTACCCTCAACCACCACACCGATTCGGTGTCGGCTTACGTCAAACAGATACCCAATATCATCTATGTTGTCGACGGCAAAAAGGTTTCGGAAAAGAAGTTCAACAAGTTAAGCCCCAACGACATTACCAGTATTACAGTACTGAAAGGTGGAGAAGCCAATAAGAAGTATGGGGCTAAAGAGAATGATAGAGTTCTCATCATCAAGACCAAAAAGAAGAAATAAATAAACGATCCCCCCGACTGAAAAAAGACCAGGGCTGTGCTCGTGAGAACACAGCCCTGATTGTTTCCGTTCCTGTTCCTCCAGACGGCAATGCCCCGCCCTATTGCGGCAACGTCACCTTAAAGTAGGGGTTATCAATGTGCTGCTCGAATATGATTCGTTTCATGGCCTCGACCCGCTCGGGATACTGTGCGGCCAGGTCGTGGTCTTCGTGAATATCGTCGGCCAGGTTGTAGAGGTGGCACTCGCCCTTCTCGACAAAGAGTTTCCAGTCGCCCTGGCGCACGGCTATCTGGTCGGTCTCGCAAAACTCCCAGTAGAGGAAGTCGTGCTGTTTCTGTTTCTTATCCTTCCCCAACAAGGTAGGTACAAAGGTGAGGCCGTCGAAGTAGTTGGGGCGCCCCTGGGCATATCGCTTCTCATAATTCTTCACCCCCGAGAGGTCGCAGAAGGTGGGCAAAATATCGTAAAACGCCAGTTGGTGGTCATTGACCGACACCGGCACATGGCCCGGCCAGCGCACAATGAACGGAATGCGGATGCCCCCCTCGTGGCACGAACGCTTCAGCCCCTTCAGCTTGCCGTCGCGGCCGAAGAAGGTAGGGTCGGCCCCACCCTCCTCGTGCGGGCCGTTGTCCGACGAGAAGATGACAATCGTATTTTCGTCCAGTCCCTTCTCCTTGAGCTTGGCCAGAATCTCGCCCACATACCGGTCGAGCCGCTCGATCATGGCCGCAAACTGCGCATGGGTGTGAGTCACAGGATTGTAGCGGCTCCAGTAGCTGCCGTTGTATATCCCCTTGTCGCCCAACCGCTCGCGGTATTTGTTGAGCAAAGAATCTTCGGGCTGCACCAGCTCGGCATGCGGCAAGGTGTAGGTAAAGAAGCCGAAGAAGGGCTTGTCGTCCGACTGCCGGTCGAGCCAATCGAGAGCCGCCCGGTGAATGAGGTCGGCCGAGTATTGCTTGCGCTGGCCATAACCGGCCCCCCACATGGGATACCGGATATTCTCGTCGAGCGTGACGCGCACCGTAGCCGTATCGCCCAACGCCGGGTTGTAGCGGTTCAAGAAGTTGGGATAGTACAGATGCGCCTGAAACTGGCAGATGTAACCGAAGAACTCGTCGACACCCCGCTTGTCGGGCGTAGAGACCGAGCCCTCGTAACCACCGGCCCATTTGCCGAACATGCCGGTCGTGTAGCCGTTGTCCTTCATCACCTCGGTGAGGATTACGTGGTCGGGGTCATACGGGTGCTGCCCCACCACGGCATAGTCGGTATTGATGCCATAGCGCACCTCGCCGCTCTCGGGCCAATACTCCTTGTTGCCACGCACCTCGCCGTGGCCCGAGTGCTGCCCCGTCATAATGCTGGCTCGTGACGGAGCACTCACGGGACTGCCCGAATAGGCCTGCGTGAAACGCATACCCTCCGAAGCCATACGGTCGAGGTTGGGCGTATCGATATATCGCTGCCCGTAACACCCCAAATCGCCATATCCCATGTCGTCGCACAGGATAAAAATAATGTTAGGCTTGTCGCTCTTCTGCGCCAATGCCGGGGAAACGGCGGTCAACAATCCACCGCCCAGGAATAAAAGTCTGCCGTATTTCATCTGTTTCCGATATGTGTGTTAGGATGGGATAAAGATAGGCAAAGGAGAGCGCAATAAAGCCAAACTTGTTTGAGTTTTTTGGCAGGATTCGGAACTTTTCCGTAAAAAAAATTATCTTTGCGATGATAGATTGTGAGACGGAACACACTCTCTATACACAAACACGAAACGAAAAAGAATATGTTCACGATCATTTGCATCACCATTTTAGCCTATATGATTATGGGTAAAGATATCAAACGGCTTCTGGCCCGAGTAAAAAATGTCGATTGGCGCGACAAGATAAACCGCATATACATCAAGTTGCAGCCCTATGCTCTCAAGGTAGGCCGTGTGGCGGCTCGCCCGTTGCTCCAGTTCTACTACGTGATGAAGGACGAGAAGACCTCGACCCTCGACCGCATTCTCATCTATGCCGCCATCATCTACACCATTTCGCCGGTAAGCCTCATCCCCAGTGCCGTGTTCAAGTTCATCGGGGTACTCGACGAAGGGGCCGCCGTGCTCTATGTCTACAAAAAGATAAAGGGCAAAATCACCCCCGAAATCAACGCCCAGGTCGATGAAACCCTCGACCAATGGTTCGGCACCCGCTACGAAATGGTGAGGGAGTAATCCGCTTGTAAGATATTATAAAAATATTTCGAGCGAGGATAGTTTTTCTATTCTCGCTTTTCTGTATCTTTACAGATGATAAGAAAAACGTCACAGAGACTCGATTATGGAAAAGACACTCTATACCCCATTCGACCGAATCATGTATATCATGGCCAAGCCGGTGGGATCGATTTGCAACCTGGCTTGTACCTATTGCTACTACACCGAAAAGGCTAAGCTCTACCACGATACGCCTCACCATATCATGAGCGAGAGTTTGCTCGAGAAGTTTATCAAGGAGTATATCGAGAGCCAGGCGAGCGACCATATCCTCTTCACCTGGCATGGCGGCGAGACGCTGATGCGCCCGCTCGACTTCTACCAAAAGGTGGTGAAGCTGCAGGCTCAGTATGGCCGGGGCCGTGTCATCGAGAACTGCATACAGACCAACGGTACACTGCTGACCGACAGCTGGTGCCGCTTCTTCAAAGAGAACAACTGGCTGGTGGGGGTGAGTATCGACGGCCCGCAGGAGTTTCACGACGAATACCGCCTTACGAAACAGGGACGGCCTACTTTCGTGAAGGTGATGCAGGGTATCAACCTGCTCAACAAGCACGGGGTGGAGTGGAACGCCCTGGCCGTGGTCAACGACTTCAACGCCGATTATCCGCTCGACTTCTATCACTTTTTCAAGGATATTCACTGCAAGTATATCCAGTTTACCCCTATCGTCGAGCGCATCAATCCGCACGCCGACGGTCGCCATCTGGCGGCTCCCGACGAGGAGACGCGCGACGGGGTGACCGACTTCTCGGTCTCGCCCGAACAGTGGGGCGAATTTCTCTGCACCCTCTTCGACGAATGGGTGCGCAACGACGTGGGCGAGTACTTCGTGCAGCTGTTCGATGCCACGCTGGCCAATTGGGCGGGGGTGATGCCGGGCATCTGCTCCATGGCCGAGACTTGCGGCCATGCCGGCGTGATGGAGTTTAATGGCGACGTGTACAGTTGCGACCACTTCGTCTTCCCCGAATACAAACTGGGGAATATCTACTCCAAGTCGCTCATCGAGATGATGAACAGCCCGCAACAGATTGCCTTCGGGCAGAACAAGCGCGACGGCCTGCCGGCCCAGTGCAAAGCGTGCGACTACCTGTTTGCCTGCCACGGCGAGTGTCCCAAAAACCGGTTTGCCCGCACCGCTACCGGTGAGCCGGGGCTGAACTACCTGTGTGCCGGGTATCACCGCTTTTTCGAGCATGTGGCTCCCTACATGGATTTTATGAAACACGAGCTCGACAACAAGCGGCCACCAGCCAACGTGATGCAGTGGATTCGCGAAAACGAGAAGAACGAAAAGCGACGCTAACGCTCCTGCCATAACGACAAGCCCCGAAGTGCTGAAGACCAGACTCCGGGGCTTGTTCTATTTTCCTGATTCTGTTTCGCAATACTCTCCTACTCTTCCTTACGCTCCAGCAGCACCACATTCTCTACATGGTGGGTGTGGGGGAACATGTCGACCGGCTGCACGCGTGCCACGCGATACTTGGCATCGAGCAGCGACAGGTCGCGCGCCTGCGTGGCGGGATTGCAACTGACATAGACGATGCGACGCGGCTCGGCAAAGAGGATGGTCTTGATTACATCGTCGTGCATGCCGGCGCGAGGCGGGTCGGTGATGATGACATCGGGGCGACCGTGTTCACCGATAAACTCTTCGGTAAGAATATCTTTCATATCGCCGGCATAGAACAGCGTGTTGTCGAGGCCGTTGATACGGGCATTCTCCTTGGCATCCTCGATAGCCTCGGGCACATACTCGATGCCGATGACCTTGCGCGACTGCCGGGCCACGAAGTTGGCAATGGTACCCGTGCCGGTGTAGAGGTCGTAGACCAGTTCGTCGCCGGTGAGGCCGGCAAACTCGCGGGCCACCTTGTAGAGTTCGTAGGCCTGCTCCGAGTTGGTCTGGTAGAACGACTTGGGGCCAATCTTGAAGCGCAGCCCCTCCATGCTCTCCCAGATGTAGTCGCGCCCGCGATAGAGATGCACCTCCTGGTCGGTGATGGTATCGTTGGGTTTCTGGTTGACGATATAGAGGAGCGAGGTAATCTGGGGGAACTCGTCGGCCACGTGCTGCATCATCGCCTCTATACGCTCCCGGTCGGGCTCGAAGAAGACGACGATAAGCATGATTTCGCCCGTCGAGGCGGTGCGCACGATGATATTGCGCATGAGTCCCGTCTGCTCGCGCAGGTCGAAGAAGGGGTAATTGTGGTCGATGGCAAACTGCCGTATCGAGAGGCGTATGCGGTTGGAGATGTCGTCCTGGAGCCAGCACTTCTTGATGTCGAGCACCTTGTCGAACATGCCCGGTATGTGGAACCCCAACGCATTGCGGCTGTCGAACTCCTGAGCCGACTGCAACTGCTCGTAGGTGAGCCACGACCGATTCGAGAACGAGAACTCGAGCTTGTTGCGGTAGAACTGCTGCTTGGCCGACCCCTTCGTAGGCAACACCTCGGGCAAGGGAATCTTGCCGATGCGGGTGAGGTTGTCCTCGACCTGCTGCCGTTTGAACTGCAACTGGAAGTCGTAGGTCACATGCTGCCACTTGCAGCCGCCGCACACCCCGAAGTGTTCGCAAAAAGGCTGCACCCGCAGCGGCGAATAGCTGTGAAATTTCACGATACGCGCCTCGGCGTAGCTGTGCTTCTTGCGCGTCACCTGTAAATCGACTACATCGCCCGGAGCGGCAAAGGGTACAAACACCACCAGGTCGTTCACTCGTGCCAAAGCCTTTCCTTCGGCAGCCACACCGGTTATCTCAATCTGCTCCAGCAAGGGGAGCTCTTTCTTCTTTCGTGCCAAAACAAATAAGTATAAGAATAATAATGGTGCAAAGATAGTGAAAGGTGAGAGTAGAGGCAAAGGAAAACGCAGTTTTCAATTTTGACTCTGCCGAACCGCCATCTATCTTCTGAAAAGATAGTGAAAGTCGAAGGTAGAAAAACAAGCTTGCTTGATTTTTATACTGAGACGCATCCTATCTTCGTGTAGCAAAGATAATGAAAGGTGAGAGTAGAGGCAAAAGAAAACGCAGTTTTCAACTTTGACTCTGCCGAACCGCATCCTGTCTTATCCAAAGATAGTGAAAGGTGAGCGACAAGCAAAGAGGCTTGCATTATTTGCTTGGCCGAACCGCATCCTGTCTTCTGAAAAGATAGCGAAAGGTGAGCGCAGAGGCAAAAGAAAACGCACCCTTTTCAGCTGACCATGCACGGGGGTTACTCGCGCAGACGGAACTCGTTGGGGGTGCAACCCACCACCCGCTTGAACATGCGGCTCATGTGCTGGGGATACTGGAACCCCAGGCTGTATGCAATCTCGCTCATCGACTTCGAGGTTGAGAGCAGCAGCTCCTTGGCACGGGCAATCAGTTTCTTCTGGATGTGTTCCGATACGGTCATTCCCGTCTGTTTCCGAATCATATCGCCGAAGTAGTTGGGCGACAGATATACCTGTTCGGCAAAATACTTCACGGTAGGCAGCCCTATCTCCTGCGGAGCCTTGCTGTCGAAATACTCGTCGAGCAAGCGCTCGAAGCGCACGATAATATCTTTGTTGGGGAGTTCGCGGGTAGTAAACTGCCGCTCATAGAAACGCATGCAGTAGTCGAGCAACAGCCCTATGTTGGCCGTAATGAGCCGACGGCTGTGTTTGTCGATATTGTGCCGCAACTCGGCATCGATCTTCTGCAGGCAATCCATGATGGTATCGCGCTCGCTCTCGGAGAGGTGCAGCGCCTCGCGCGTCTCGTACGAGAAGAACGAATACTTCTTAATCTCCTGCCCCAGCATGGTGCCCCGAATGAAATCGGGATGGAAGAGCAACCCGTGAGCCTTGGGACGAGCATCCTTCGCCATATCTACCTCGGCCACTTGACCGGGAGCAAAGCAGACAATCGTACCCTCGCCATAATCGTAGGGCTGACGGCCGTAGGTAATATCGCCACATTTCGTCTCTTTCAAGAACAGCGCATATACGCCATAACTGATTTTAAGGTGTTCGGGCCATTGAGTAGCTTGCGACAAGTCGATTACCGCCACCATCGGGTGCAAGGTTTCCAAGCCAAAAATCTTGTTATACTGATCTACACTATCCAATTTAATCCACTCTTCCATAACACAAAATTTAATCGTTACGGCAAATATACTATTATAATTCGATATATCCTCGACTCGGCCGTGGTATCCATGATTCGGGTACAACTATCCGTAATCGGTATACAAGATTTTGTCCGAGAAGCTCCTAACTCTCTTTCTATTACAAATATAGCATCTCACGTCAAGTAAAGCCAACCGCCAAAATCCACGGTTCGGGTAGAAACATCCGTAAATCGTATACAGAAATTCAGGTACACCCCTGCTAATTTTGTACCGGAAAAAAATCGAAACCATAAAAACAGATAAGGTATGAAAAAAAGAGTAATCTTTGCGCTTGTCGCACTATGGGTATTTAATAATGGTATAACAATTATGGCACAAGAAAACACGAAACAAACGGCTGGCCGCGACCAGCTCGGGGAGTTTGCCCCCAAATTCGCGGAACTTAACGACGACGTACTCTTCGGCGAGGTCTGGAGCCGCACCGACCGTCTGGGACTGCGTGACCGCAGCCTGGTTACCATCACCTCGCTCATCAGCCAGGGTATTACCGACAGCTCGCTCACGTACCACCTGCAAACGGCCCGGAAGAACGGAATCACCCGCACCGAGATAGCCGAAATCATCACCCACATCAGTTTCTATGCCGGATGGCCCAAAGCCTGGGCCGCTTTCCGTCTGGCCAAAGAGGTATGGGCCGACGACACGACCGGCGAGGATGCCAAAGCCGCATTCCAGAAAGAGATGATTTTCCCCATCGGCGAGCCCAACACGGCCTATGCCCGATATTTCGTCGGGAACAGCTACCTCGCCCCCATCTCGCGCGAACAGATGATTGTGTCGAACGTCACCTTCGAGCCCGGCTGCCGCAACAACTGGCACATCCACCGGGCCACCAGCGGCGGCGGTCAGATGCTCATCGGCGTAGCCGGCCGCGGTTGGTATCAGGAGGAGGGTAAACCGGCCGTAGAGATTCGGCCCGGCACGGTTATCCACATCCCGGCCAACGTCAAACACTGGCACGGAGCAGCCGCCGACAGCTGGTTTGCCCACCTGGCTTTTGAAATCCCGGGCGAGTCGGCCTCGAACGAATGGCTCGAACCCGTCACCGACGACGAATATAACAAACTGAACCAATAATCCTAACCCTAAAAACCTAACCCTACAATGGAAACCAGACTGAAATACAACATGTTTGTTCCTACCCGCGTCATGTTCGGGGCAGGAGCACTGAATAAACTGGGCGACCAACCCATGCCCGGTAAAAAGGCACTGATCATCATCTCGAACGGTAAATCGCCCCGGGCCAACGGATACCTGGCCCGCACCGAAGAGCAGCTGAAACGGGCCGGTATCGAAACCGCACTCTTCGACGGCGTAGCCCCCAACCCCACGGTGGCCAACGTCGATGCCGGAGCACAGGCTGCCCGCGACAACGGGTGCGACTTTCTGGTAGCTCTGGGCGGCGGCAGCGTAATGGATTGCGCCAAAGCCATCGCCGTGATGGCTACCAACGACGGCGTGCTGTGGGACTACGTAGCCGTAGGCTCGGGCAAAGGACATCCCATCGCCCACACCCCGCTGCCCATCGTCGCCATCACCACGACGGCCGGTACCGGTTCGGAGACCGACAACGCCGGAGTCATCACCAAAGAGGATACGTTCGAAAAGGCCTTCATCGGCGACCCCTCTCTGTATCCCCACCTGGCTATCGTTGACCCGGAACTGATGCTGAGCGTGCCGGCCGGATTCACTGCCTTCCAGGGATTCGATGCCCTCTTCCACAGTGTCGAAGGCTACATAGCCAAAGGGGCCAACCTGATGAGCGACATGTATGCCTTGACCGCCATCGAGAATCTGGCCCAATACCTGCCCCGCGCCGTGAAAGACGGCAACGACCTCGAGGCCCGCACCCACGTGGCCTTCGCCAACACGCTGTCGGGGGTAGTGATGTGTCTGACCCTCCTCACCAGCGAGCACGGCATGGAGCACGCCCTCTCGGCCTACCACCCCAACCTGCCGCACGGTGCCGGCCTCATCATGATCAGCCGGGCCTACTATGCCTACTTTGTGCGCAACCACGCTTGCGACGAGCGCTTCATCCGCATGGCCCGCGCCCTGGGCATGCCCGAGGCCGACAAGCCCGAAGACTTCCTGACGGCTCTCACCCGCCTGCAAGAGGCTTGCGGCGTGGCCGACCTGAAGATGTCGGACTACGGCATCACACGCGACGAGGCCGAGAAGTTCATGCGCAACGCCCGCGAGGTCATGGGCATCATGTTTACCAGCGACCGCATTGCCATGAGCGATGCCGACATCGTAGCCATCTACGAGGAGTCCTGGCGATAACGACCCATCGTTTCTTTTGAATACAGGGACTGTACCCGAACTCGATACTGAGGGATGGGTACAGTCCCGCTTTTTTACCGGAAGAAGACGTCACCGCCAAGTCAAAGTTGAAAACTGCGTTTTCCTTTGCCTCTGCGCTCACCTTTCGCTACTTTTGTAACCGAATAAACGAATCGGCTATGAATCACAACGAGAAATTCGGCATATATACCGACCAAACGGAGAAACAGATCTCTTTGCTGAAATACTCCAAGAGTTCGTGTGGCGTGGACTTCCTGCTCAACACGGCCGAGAGTAGCGAGAAACGGGGCTGGTTCGATGCCGACAAACGATACAAGACCGATTTCTTCGAGTTCTATTTCTTCCGGCAGGCCGAGGGCTACCTGTTCCTGACGGGCGAAAAGATAGAACTGCACCCCGGCATGGTGCTGATTATCTCGCCTTTTCAGTGGCAAGAGTGGCATGTCGACCTCGACAAGCTGGACTATGCCTTCCTGATATTTCAAGAGGAGTTTATCAACAACTTCCTCTCCGACAAATACTTCATGTACCGCTTGCTGTACTGCTACCAGCACGACTACCCTACCCACTTCGACCTGGAGGTGACGGCCATGGCTCCCTACCTCGACCTGCTCTCGAAGATGAAGCACGAGCTGCACGAACCCGTTGCCGACAGCTACCACATGATCGTGGCCTACCTCTATCAGTTTCTGTTGCTCCTCAACCGGCTGTATGCCGGGTTATTCGGCCTGCCGTTCGATGCACCGCTCAACAACTATGCCTACCAGTACAAAGAGCTGCTCGAAAAACACATCGCCGAGATGACTCACGTGAGCGACTACGCCGATGCGATGAACATCAGCCGCATATCGCTCAACAAGGCGGTCAAACGCGAGTTCGGGCTGTCGGCCGTCCACCTGCTGAAACAGCGTCTGCTGCAAGAGGTGAAGAACGAATTGCTCTTCTCGGGCCGCTCGGTGAAAGAGATTGCCTTCAGGCTGCACTTCTCGGAACCGAACCACCTGATGCGATTTTTCAAACAGATGACCGGGCAGACCATTGGCGAGTTCTTGGCCTCGCGATTATCATAATGGTAGTATTCGGTAAAAGAATGGTAGGGTTCTTTGTCCCTGTTTACCGACCTTTGCACCCGAATAAACAGCAAGGAGACAATATGGTCGAACAATCAAAAATAGATCTCTTAACCGAAAAGATAAACCAGGCCGATACCATCGTCGTGGGTGGAGCATCGGGCATGTCGGCGGCAGCCGGTTTCGTATTCTACTACCAACGCGACGAGGTGTTCCGGCAAATTGCCGGTTCGCTGGAAGAGAAGTATGGGTTTCACAACTACTTCGATGCCTTCTACCACCAGGGTCACACCCGGGGCGAACACTGGGCCATGGTGTTGCGCAGCACCAGGTATCTGTACGAGTGCTACACGGGCGAGCCTTACATCGACCTGGCCCGACTGCTGGAGGGTAAAAACTACTACATCGCCACCACCAACCAGGACATGCAGTTCTACCGGGTATTCCCCGCCGAAAAAATCACCTGCATCCAGGGCAACTCGGGTTACTGGCAGTGCAGCCGTCCGTGTCACGACGCCATCTACCCCAACCGCGAGCAGGTGTTCGAGCTTTGCCAGCATATCGAAAACGATGCTTTACCCGATGAACTCATACCCCGTTGCCCCCGATGCGGTAGCGAAATGGAGCCGTGGGTGCGCGGGTACACTTTTCTGCAAGGCGAATATTACCAACGGGAGATGCAGCGATACATGGACTTCCTGCGGCAGAATGCCAACCGCAAAACCCTCTTCCTCGAGTTGGGTGTGGGCATGATGACCCCGATGTTCATCAAGGAACCGTTCATGAACATGACCTACCAATGGCCGCATGCCTTCTATGCCACCATCAACCCGCAGCATGCCATCGTCCCCCCGGAGATAGCCCGCAAGAGCCTGGCCATAGGCGACGACATTGCCGTCGTGCTGAAGCAATTGCTGGGTGTGCCGGCCAATCAGATAGAACAGAAGGAACAGAAACAGTTATTCAATCCCTCAAAAGTATACTGACGACGGGAGACGGCAGCACCCCCTCCTCCGCTCCATAGTCCAGGGGCCGGGTACAACCGCCGTTTGTACATCGTTGTTATACCTTTGTACCTGCATAAACCGAATCGATTATGAACACGCTTATCACACGGGCCGCCCGGGCCATCGAGCAAGCCGACGCCCTGCTTATCGGCGCCAGTAACGGACTCTCCATAGCCGAGGGTTATCACATCTTTGCCAACAACGAGATGTTTCGCCGACAGTTCGGCGACTTCCAGCAGAAATACGGCATACGCTGTGTGCTCGAAGGGTGCTACTACGACTACCCCGACGCCAATGACCGCCGTGAGTTTCTGCGCCGCCTGCTGCAATACTGGGTCGACGACTACCGGCCCACGGCCGTCATGCAAGATTTGCGTGCCCTCATGGCCGACAAGGATTACTTCATGCTGACCACCAACGCCGACACCCACCTCGAGCTCTCGGGCTTCTCGCCCGACCGGGTATTTGAGATAGAGGGCACGTTCGAAGACCTTGCTCAGGGTCGCTCACCCCGCGACAAACGTCAGGCGGTGGGGACATTTCTCGCCCGTTACCACGGCCGGCGCCTCGTCGTTGTCGAGTTGGGCATAGGCAAGCACAACCGGCTCATCAAGCTGCCGCTGATGCAACTCGTAGCCCAGGAACCGCAAGCGACCTACATCACCCTGAATCTGGAGACGGAGCTCTATATCCCCGACGAAATCGCTCCCCGGTCTATCGGACTGGCCGGAGACATAGCCGTCACCCTGCGCAAGTTGAAAGATGCACTGGTCTAAGTACCGCCGCAACCGGTCACGGGGCGCACATCTTGCCCCTCTCGCCTACCGAACCTTTTAACCGTAAAACCAAAATGGGAAACTATCGTAAACACTTATCGGGGTCGATGACCTTCCAGTCGTTCATCCCTACCCCATTGACCGATGTACAACTCGTCCACACCGAAGAGCTGGACCGACTGATTGCCGACACCTTGGCATCCTTGCAGGCCGTGCAAGAGCTCGCGGCCCACATGCCCGACGAGACGATACAAGCGCTCGCCCGGGGAGAGGCCGAATTTTCCTGCAAGCTGGCGTCGGGCGAGCAACCCATCTCGTTTGCCTTCACCGCCACGGTAGACCCGGCTCTGGCC
>OJNS01001256.1_pt1 | contig 13360 bp, 10 predicted proteins | sample 1597911 | NCBI WGS metagenome assembly OJNS01 (sample SAMN01915214, study PRJEB22387) | human gut metagenome | isolation source: stool | host: Homo sapiens | place: USA
TATATAGCTAAGATATTCAAATAATATAGTATTTTTGCAGCGTAAATAATCAGAAGTTGATTATTTTATCCAAGAGCAAACAAAGCAGTAATAACGTTGATAGATTAGCTTATGAAATTATTCAACCGTTTTTCAGTAATGGCAGCCATTGTCAGCACTTTGGTGCTTGCCGGTTGCACAGACGATGTGTACGATCCCGAAAGAGGAATTCAGACAGTGCCGAAAGAAAATCCGTTAGGAGAAGACTTTTCCGCTCCCGACAGCTTCGACTGGTCCATGATCAATGCCGTAAACTTGAACGTTGAAGTAAAAGATGAGTTTAACGGTCGGTATAAGTATCTTATAGAAGTCTTTACCGATAATCCGATATCCAACGCCGGCGTCACTCCTATCGCAGCGGGTACTGCCAACAAGAACAAAAGCTACAATACAGAAATCAGTATCTCCAAAGCAACCACAAGATTGTTTATCCGCCAGACAGATCCCAAACAGCGTAAAGAAGTATACGAATATGCAATTCCCGAAAACGGAGGAACAATGAACTGTAAACTGTTTTACGTTTCCACCGGCACAAGGGCGGCAAGCGGAGTTACGAGTAGCTCCAACTCTGCATTCGAAGCAGCCCGGCAAGCGGGAATAACGGAAATTGAGGATAAGGAATATAAGGAATCGGAGGTAATACCGTCTGTTCCAGCCACATCAGACAAGTTTAACGACAACAGCTCCGGAGTGCTCTCCAACGGAGCCAAGTATATTATAGGCAGAGGGGAAACCGAAAGGCAGACTATAAAAACCAACAATAATGACCGGGCAACCGTATTCGTACAAGGTGTTTGGGAGTTAAACGGCAATCTAAATTCAAACCTTGACATATATGTAATGAACGGCGGTAAAATCCTCGCAAGCAACCTTACTATCGGCAATAACAACACCCTCACCATACAAAACGGCGGTAATCTTGAATGTGTCTCCCTGAATTTAGGATGCCCCACCAAGAATTTCGGCACAATCACAGCCAGCAAGGATTTGACAATGAACCTGGGAGGCCATCCCGAACTGTTCAATGAGGGAGTTATTGACGTCAAGGGTGAAGTCCGCATCAACGGAAGCAACGTCATCAACCATCATATATTCAGTGCTAAAACAGTCAAGGTCACAAGCGTCCAGTTGTTGAACAAGGCTAATTTGAACAGTGCCACAAATATCAACATCAATGGTAGCCGGATATTCAACTATGGTTATATCAAATTCGATGAAAATGATGGTGAAATAAAAACCGACAATTCCACAGCAACAGTCATCATAAACCATGATAAAGCCAAAATCACCGGTCACGAAATAGAAGGACACCTGTCTGTTTATAATGACGGCATCATTGAAGTATCCGAATTTACAAGTTCATCTTTATACAACAGTTGTACGGTCATCGTAAAAGAAGAATTCAAATTCCAGAACATGACTTTGAACAAAGGCTCCATTACTGCCGGCCGCGCCAATGAGTCTGATACAGAATGGCTGCCGGTCCCCGAAATAGAAACTCATGCAAATGCCAAGCTCACGTTGATAGACGGTTCCATGATTAAGGCTAAAGAATTTGATGTGGAAAGCGGCAACGTCATCTTCCAGGCTATAAATATCACCAACGATAACAAATCCATGATTAAGGTCGAAGAAATAGAATTTGAGAACCCCACCAACACAGAACTATTAGGCCGGAATCTTGTTATCGAGGGAAAAATAAAAGGTCCTGACAAGCACCATCCGTTTAAAAAGAACGAAAGCATCAACACTGGTTTCGACGAATCCAAATACACCATTGAGACCTGTGGCGGACTCTATGATGAAGGCAACAAAGGCGAAGAAGAAAAAGATCCTGACTTTCCCATAGAAATCGGGGACAGCGATACGTATACCTTTACATTCGAAGACAACTGGCCGGTATACGGTGACTTCGACATGAACGACCTCGTTATCGTAATGTCCAGAAAGGAATTGAAAGTAAACGAAGACGGTATAGTCGAGCGCCTCAGAATAACCCTTGACCTACGGGCAGTAGGTGCAGCCAAAACATTGGGAGCCGGCATACGTTTCATCAAACTTCCCCAAAACATACGCCCCGATAAATTCACCGTCAGCGGCAAAAACGTGTCATTCGAGGATGGACAAAGCTTGCCTACTTATATCCTCTTCAATGATGCACACACAGCACTATGGGGCAGTAAGTACACTGATGCAAGTAAATTCATCAACACTGTTGCCGACGGTCCGTTCAAAAAAGACACGAAGGAATATAGCATCATCATGGAACTTCCTGCCTCCGCCAACGTGAAACCAGAAGATTTGAACATCAGCCACATCGACATTTTCGCTATCACAGCTCCCACCACTGTCAAAAGAGAGCGTACGGAAGTGCATGTAGCAGGCTTTGCACCGACCGACCTGGCCACTACCTATTACCTCAATAGCGGCAATGACAATTCATCCGTTGCCGAAAACAGATACTATCTCAGCAAAGAGAACCTTGTCTGGGCAGTTGTAATCCCCCAAGAATTTGCATGGCCGACAGAACACCAAAAAATAACAACAGTGTACGACAAGTTCAAATCATGGGTCACTACCGGCGGACAGCAAGATAACGATTGGTATAAATCGCATAGCCAAGATGTATATCCCATTGAGAACCTGACTCAGCTCAACAAATATTAACCCCGGGCCAACTATATGTGGTAAACCGGAAAAACATGAGAAAACGCATAAACAGACGTTTTCTCATGTTTTTCTCCCACGTTATTGTTAAAGTAAGCTAACAGTTATTCATTCTCATTAGTAATTGGATAAAATCAATAAAAAATAATAGTTATTTTTGTTACTTACATAAGAGAACAAACAAAACAGCAGAGTAAGAACAAATAGAACAATGAAAAAAATATTATTAGTTGACGATAAAGTCACTATCGGCCGCGTGCTCAAAATTTATTTGGGAACAGAATACGATCTGGAATATTTTGAGGATCCGCTCAAGGCCCTTGAATGGCTCAATGAAGGCAATCTTCCCGACCTTATCATTTCCGACATCCGCATGCCGCACATGCGTGGTAATGAATTTCTCTACTATCTGAAAGGTAACGAGTTACTGAAGCATATTCCGGTAGTGATGCTCTCCAGTGAAGAAAGCACCACCGAGCGCATTCATTTGCTTGAAGCCGGAGCCGCAGACTATATTCTCAAGCCATTCAATCCTTTGGAGCTGAGAGCCCGCATCAAGAAATACATCTAAAAAGAGCTGTAAGAGGAACATGTTATATTATATTTACATAGGAAATAACAAAACAGTAATCGATCATCTGAACACGATTACAGACGGTATGTTCGTTTCTGTTTCCAGTGTCAATAAAGCGGTCAAAATCATAAACGGCATCCGCGAAAGATATAACACATCTATCCTTTACGAGCAAACCAATACTGAGAAGGACTGCATCGACATCTCCTATCTTCACAAAAAGTTTCCACGCGTATACATTATCCTCATTACCGGAAAGTTACAAACAGAACACCGCAAAGCCTACCTGCAGGCTGGCGTCAGCAACACCCTGCCCTTACAGGCAGATAAAGAAAGCATCCAAAGAATGAGCCAATTCCTGCAAATACGCCAACAACATAAAATGCAGGAATTCAGTGAGACTCGCCGAAAGGCGCTCAACACTTTTCACCTTCCTTTATGGAAGCGCACATTCGACGTTCTGTTTTCCCTAAGTGCACTTGTTATACTCTCCCCTCTGCTCATCGGTACAGCTATTGCCATCCGTCTTGAAAGCAAAGGTAAGGTAATCTACAAGTCACAACGGGTGGGCAGCAATTACCGGATATTCAATTTTCTGAAGTTCCGTTCCATGTACACCAATGCGGACAAACGGTTGAAGGAGCTCAACGCCCTCAACCAGTATCAAATGGAAGAAGAAGTGGCGGAGGACATCCCTGACATTCATTTTGACGACCTCACAGGTTCGCCCGAAGAGGAAGCCACTCTACTGATTTCAGACGATTTCATCATACCGGAAAAAGATTTCCTGAAACAAAAAGCGCATACCCACGAAAGTCCTTTTGTCAAGATAGAGAACGATCCGCGCGTAACACGTATCGGCCGCTTCATCCGCAAATACAGCATAGATGAACTTCCACAGCTACTCAACGTCTTAAAAGGAGACATGAGCATTGTAGGCAACCGTCCTCTCCCACTCTATGAAGCCGAACTACTGACCAGTGACGCATACATAGACCGCTTCATGGCTCCTTCCGGACTTACCGGTCTTTGGCAAGTGGAAAAGCGGGGCGGAGCCGGTAAGATGTCGGCGGAAGAACGAAAGCAACTTGATATCAAATACGCACAAGATTTTTCTTTCTGGTTGGACCTGAAGATTATCCTTAGGACATTTACAGCGTTTGTGCAGAAAGAGAATGTGTAAATTCCAAAGTTATAAAACCAATAACTCTATGAGATATAGAACAAACCAAAAATACAGTTTTTCCTGTACATATATGATACTAATTTTCATATTGTTATGCATTTCTGCGGATGTGGTTGCACAACAAGAAATGACACGTGAAGAACGTATCAAAGTATTGCAACTGTTGAAAGACAACGATATGGAATTGGAAAAAGGCACTCAGCAAAGTACCTCAGGGAACCGCCATGAAAATATTGAAAGATTAGAGCTGCCTCCCCTCTCTGTTTTTCTGGATGCTGTGACAGAGAATGCTACCGTAAAACGTGCGCAATCGCAGGTAGAGCAAGTAAAGAACGAATATCGGCTGCAAAAGCGTGACTGGTGGGATTATTTCCGTCTGAACGGCAATTACGCTTACGGACGCTATAATGTGCTTAACGACAACAGCACTTCGTTCGAAGACTGGTATCAGTCCACAACAGCCAGTTCACGTCATACATTCAATGTCGGCGCCAGTGTCAGCGTCAGCCTTAGCGACCTGTTCAACCGCCCACTGCGACTGAAAAAATACAGGTATGACATCGAACAGCTGCAATACAGCCAAGAGGAAGTGATGGAAGACCGCAAGCTAAAGGTGCTCAACGCCTACAACGCCGTAACCGAGCAGCTTGCCACTATCAAGGCTAAAGCCGAATCGGCAGCACTCTATAATGCACAGATGAAGATCTCGGAAAACAACTTCATCAACGGAACCATAGACATCATATCCTTATCGTTGGAGAGAAGCAGACGCTCCACTGCCGTTGTACAATACGAGCAGGCCCGCGTAAGTCTGCACAACTCCATTATCCTTTTGGAAATGCTGACAAATGTAAAAATCATCAAAGACAAATAGAATTTATGGATGTCATACAGTTCATACCACAATTTCTTTACCGCATCCGCTACCGGCTGTTGTGGGGAAGTCTCATTGTTACCGCTTTGGTGATTTATTTTACCCAGTTCCTGCCGTTCAGTTACACAGTAAACAGCAACATTTACGCCGGTGTAACCAATGCAAGTTCAGTGACAGAGGAGCGATCTGATTACTTCTCTATCAACAGTACATTCGATAATATTATCAACATCGGAAAGTCCAAAGGCACTTTGGAGAAAGTCTCAGTGCGCTTGCTTGCTACTTGTCTGGTACATGGCAATGAAGGTAAAGACACTCCCTATATCCTTGCCAAACATTACCGGCAATTGTTGCAGATCACACCGAAAGAAGTGCTGACATTGGTGGACCGCCAGTCTGTTGATAAAACAACCGAAAACCTGAGGAAATACCGTCAACCTCATAAAGGCAACTTTGTTTTTTCTATTTTCAGTCAGCCCTCAAACCCTTTCTTCAGTTTCAAGGCCTTGAACAAAATAATCATCAGACGACTGGGAAATAGCGACCTGATTGACATAAACTACACCTGTAGCGACCCCGGCATTGCCCAAAACACAATTGCCATTTTGGAAGAAGAACTGACCGAAGCCTATGAAATACTCCGTTTCAGTTCCACCAGAAACGTCATAGCCTATTTTGAGGAACAAGTAAAGAAAGCCAAAAGCGCCCTGACCAAAGAAGAAGATGACCTGATGCGTTATAATGTGCAAGAAGAAGTAATTAACTATGGAGAGCAAACCAAAGCTCTTGCCATCACCAAATACGAAGTGGACGACCGTTACGAACTTGCCAGACGGCAATATGAAAGCGCCCGTTCGCTACTTGATATGCTGGAAAAGAAAATGGATGTACGCGCCCGGCTCATACGCACCAATACCGACCTTCTACAAGAATTGGACAAAGTCAGCAAGCTGAATGAAAAGATAACGGAACAAGAAATTTTCACTGCTGATACCCAGCATAGCACCAATGAAGAGCTTACAAGAAGTAAGCGTGAACTAAAGCAGGCAGAAGATAATATCAGTCATCTGTCCGACAATATCAACGAATACGCATTCTCTAAAGAAGGGGTCGGTATACAGAATATGGTTAATGAATGGTTATTAGCTGTCATTAACGAAGCCAAAGCTCAAGCAGAACTTAAAGTATTGGAAGACCGTCGGAAAGATATTCGTGAAGGATATAAAACCTTATCTCCTGTTGGAACGCAAGTCAACCGCAAAGAGCGTGCGGTAGGTCTTGCCGAAGACACTTATCGTGAAGTGCTTCGTGGTTTGTCGGAAGCTCGTCTCCGCCTGAAAAATATAGAAATGAGTACGAGTAATCTCCAGATCATTACTCCACCGGAATACCCCCTGACAGATAACGGTCGCAAACGTTTATTGTACATCATTGCCGCTTTTGCAGGCAGTGTGATATTCATTATCGGCTTCTCCCTGTTGGTAGAATTGATAGACCGAACCTTGCGTGATGCCGACCGTAGCAGGCGCCTTACAGGCTTACCGGTGATTGCGGCTTTCAATGGCATCAGCAACTTGAAATTCCGCGGTTTTCTCAAAGCGTGCAACCGTCGTGCAACAGCTTATGTCTGCCAGCAGCTCAATCAGTATCTCAAGCCTGGTCAGTCAATAGTCATCAATCTGCTCAGTATGGAAGAAAGAGAAGGAAAGTCGTTCCTTGCCAGATACTTTGCCGACTACTGGAAAACAGAAGGCCTGAAAGTGCGTATCGTCTCTTATCACATAGACTTTGAGGTAGACAAAAAAGAATACATACAAGCCCAACAGTTATCGGATTTTTGGCAGAAAAACGATGCAGAAGAAACACCGGACATCATTTTGGTTGAATATCCGGCATTATGCCATTTCACCGTACCAGAGTCTGTAATAGCCGGAGCGAACGTCAATCTGTTGATAGCAAATGCCGTACGTCTGTGGAGCGCAAAAGATGATGCACGAATGCAATCGTTGCGCAAGATATTGGCAGAGAAACCTTTCTTCCTCTACCTCAACAACGCCGACCGCGAAGTAGTGGAATCATTCACCGGTCCACTTCCTCCCTACAATTCATTGCACAGTTTCCTCAGCAATCTGGCACAATTGGGACTCACCTCCCAAAAAGCCGCTGTAAAATAGTGAACGAAGATGATAGAACGAGGATACATATCGCCCAAAGTATTGCTCTACGCAGGACTTGTTGCAGGATTAGCCGCCATCGTGGTCTGCTCCAGCAGCGGCCTTTTGGCGGGAGTAATTGCAATTATGTTTCTTCCGGCAGCCTTGTACTATCTGATACAGACGATACGCTTCCCGATTGTTGCATTCTATGGTTTATTCGTTCTTAATTATTTTATTACCAGCATAATAAGATATGGCAACCTTTCCGGATTCAGCGTAGTGATGGACATAGGTTTGTTCTGCACATTGTTTGCTGCTTTGGTTCATTCCATACTTACGCAAAAGTTACCCTGGAACAATGGAATAAACGTCCTCACGATAGGTTGCGCCCTATGGGCTATCTATTGTTTTCTTGAGGTGGGCAACCCCACCGCTGTTTTCGAGGCATGGAGCACTTCGCGGGGCATCATATACACCGGGTTCATTGTAGCCTTTTTAGGAAGTGTGCTCATCAACCGGTTGAGGTATGTAAAGCATATTCTTCTCATCCTTTCCATTTTAGTACTTTTGGCCTCACTGAAAGCCCTCATCCAAAAATACATAGGTTTCGATCCGCTGGAAAGGGCATGGCTTGACCAAGGTGGCGCCAAAACACATATCATCGCTACGGGTACCCGTTACTTTTCTTTCTTCACAGATGCTGGAAACCTAGGTTCCAATATGGGTATGGCAGGTATCGTTTACGGCATCATTACTATTTATAGTTCCAACAGGCAAACAAAAATCTACTATGGCATCGTCGCCTTGTTAGGAATATACACCATGTTCCTCTCCGGCACACGCGGAGCCATGGCCGTTCCTTTAGGCGGACTCATGCTGTTTGGCCTGATAAGCAAAAAGGCCCACCTCGTATTGTCAACGTTTTTTTTAGGCATCCTCATATACCTGTTTTTTGCTCACACATATATAGGTCAAAGCAATCCTATGATACGCCGTATGCGTACAGCTTTCCATCCAACGGAAGATGCATCTTTCAATGTGCGGGCAGAGAATAAAAAGAAGCTGGCAGTCTACCTAAAAAACCGTCCTTTTGGCGAAGGTCTGGGGCTGGGAGGCGTAGAGGCACAGCGCTTTGCCCATCGTGTCACAACCACAATCCCCCATGACTCCACTTACGTGAAGTTGTGGATGGAGACCGGAATAGTGGGTCTGTGCCTGTACTTAAGCATACTCATCGCAAGCCTCTTACGGGCTTGCTACATCGTGATGTTCCGCGTCAGGAACAATGAACTGCGCGGACTGCTCACCGCCATGCTGTGCGGTGTATTCGGGCTGATGGTGAGCGCCTACGGTAACGCCTTTTTCAATCAGTTCCCCACCCAGATCATTGTTTTCACTTTTCTGGCAGCCGCATTGAACGGGCAGCGTATAGACAGCTATATTGATAAAGAGATAAAACAAAATAAATAGAAGAAACATGAATTTCGATATTTTTTCCATATTCAATCCCGACTGGTGGATGAACGAAAACAACAATGCACTGCTTATAACGGACTCTATTCTGTTTTTGTTTATGGCAGTACCGGTGCTGTACCTGTTTGTCTGCGCACTCTTCTCACTGGGCAAATACAAGAACCCCTACCCCGCCGCCAAAACAGACCACCGTTTTCTAGTAGTGTTCACTGTATTGCGAAACGGCAAAGAGGTTATTGAATCCATTAATCACTTTCTGGATACGCAACATTATCCACGTGAAAAATACGACATTGCCGTTGCCGCCACCCAACTGTCCGAAGCAGACTTGCTGACGTTGTTGCAGATGCCGGTCAACATTGTCGTACCCGACAAAGACCAATGTACCAAAGTCTATGCCATTCAGCAAGTCATGGAACGCTATTCGCCCAACGAGTACGACATGATTGTACTCTTCAATTCCGACAACAAAGTAGTGCCGGAAGCCTTGCGCCTCTTCAACAATGCTTACTATTCCGGTTGTGATGCCATACAAGCCCACCGCATGACCGAAAACCTGACTACCAGCATTGCCGTACTCAATGCCACCAGTGAAGAGATCAATAACAACATCTTCCGCAAGGGGCATACACGTATGGGGTTTTCATCCGCCCTGATAGGTTCCGCCATGGCATTCGATTTCAGGATGTTCCACGAGATAGCTCCCACGCTGAAAGGCTCGGACATAAGCAAAGCTATGGAAACGGCACTCTTACGGCAAAACATATATACAGAATATCTGGAAGAAGTTGTTTGTTACAGCAAAAAAGAAGAAAGCGCCAATGGCTACGAAGCCCAGCGTCTGGGGTGGCTGCGCTCCCAATACAGCAGTGCCCTGTTTGCTATCAAGCAGCTCCCCCTTGCCATGTTGCGAGGCGAGTGGGACTATTGCAACAAACTATTTCAATGGCTGTTGCCTTCCCGTTTTCTGCTGATAGCCCTTATCCTCTTCTTCACAGCCGTCATCACGATTATGGACTGGACGCTTTGCCTCAAGTGGTATCTGCTGCTTGCCGCTATCGCGCTGACTTTTCTCATGGCATTACCCGAAGGTGAAATTGCCCGACGCTTCAGGAAAGCGATATGGGCATTGCCTATCCTTATGTTCGAGTCCATTTTCAGCCATATCCTGCGATTCAAGAAGAGAAAAAACAAACAATAAAAAGAAGCGTATGAAAATCGCCATTGAAGCCCAACGCATATTCCGTCCCAACAAGCATGGCATGGACTTCGTCGCCCTGGAGTCTATCCGGGAGTTGCAGAAGCGTAACGACGGCAACGAATACTACATTCTCGTTGCTCCAGGCGAGGACCGCTGTCTGGAAGAGTCTTCCAACCTTTCCATCATAGAAGTGAAATGCCCCAGCTATCCGCTGTGGGAGCAAATAGCCTTGCCACTCGCAGTGAAGCGCCTGGGGGCCGACCTGCTCCATTGTACTTCGAACACAGCACCACTATGGTGTCCCGTTCCGCTTGTGCTGACGCTCCATGACATCATCTATCTGGAACCGCGCCGGCATCGCAGCCCCTCACTATATCAGGAAATGGGCTGGCACTACCGCCGTCTGATAGTACCGCGCATACTGAAGAAGTGCCGGAAGATAATCACCGTCTCCCGCTTCGAATGTGAACGCATCAGCAAGGCGCTGCAAATTCCTGCTGACCGCATCACCGCCATTTACAACGGTTACAGCACACATTTCAGCCCGTTACCTGAAGTGGATATGCACATCGTACAGCAATATATCCCCGAAAAAGGCTTCCTCTTCTTTCTGGGCAACACAGATCCCAAAAAGAATACGGAGCATGTATTGAAGGCATACAGCCTCTATCTGCAACGCTCCGCCACAAAGCGTCCCTTACTCATCGCCGACCTGCAAGAAGAATACATAGACCGGGTGCTGCAACAAGAAGGCATTGCCGACATAAAACGCCACCTGTATCATCCGGGATACATCCCCAACAGCCATCTTGCCACACTCTACAATGCATCTTTCGCTTTCCTCTATCCTTCGCTTCGCGAGAGCTTCGGCATCCCTTTGCTGGAGGCCATGGCATGCGGCACACCCGTTGTTACGGGAAACACCTCCGCCATGCCCGAAGTGGCCGGCAGCGGTGCGCTGACTGTCGATCCTTCCAAGCCTGAAGAAATTGCGGACAGACTGCTGCAACTGGAGCAGAACCCCACTTTGTATCAAGAGCAAAAAGCATACGGACCGCAAAGGGCACAGCAATTCTCCTGGGCGCAGACTGCCAGAGAATTATCAAAGGTATATCAATCTATTAAAATCTGAAAGAGGTATGATTACAGGCAGAGATTTCATCATCACAGGTTTGCAGCCATGGAACATCGCTATCGGTTCCAATGCCAAAGACATTGCCAGAGAGATAGCAAAAAACAATCGGGTACTCTATGTCAATACTCCTGTTGATATGCTGAACTACTTGATGCATCCGCAAAGTCCCGATATACAACGCACCAAAACACTTATAAAGAATAAAAAAAACGGACTTAGCCAGATCACCGCCAATCTATGGACTTTAGACTGTCCTTTCTGTGCTTTTCCCGTAAACTGTTTCCCCGATGGATTTCTCTTCGATGCAGTGAATAGGCTGAATAATAAAAGGATATGCAAGCACATCCTATCCGCCGCCCAAGAGCTCCGGTTCACAGACCATATACTTCTGATAGACAACGATATCTATCGCAGCTTCTATGCAAAAGAGTTCTTAAAGCCCCGTATATCCATATATTACAGACGTGACAATATGGCCAGTGCTTTTTGGAAAAAACACGCTCCACGCCTCGAGCCCCTGCTATGCAGCAAAAGCGACCTTGTAGCGACCAATTCACCGCAACTGGCAGAAGCCGTCAAGTCCTATAATTCCAACTGCCACGACATCGGGCAAGGTGTAGATTTGGAGAACTTCAGAAACGGGACAAGTTATCTCCTCCCCGAAGACATGAAGAAAATCAAACGCCCTATCATCGGATATATGGGCTGGATTACTTCGTGGCGTCTGGATGCCGACCTCATATATGAAGCAGCCAAACAGCTCCCCGAATGTTCTATGGTATTGGTTGGGGGAGAAGACGATTATTTTAAATCCCACAAATTACACTCGCTGGGTAATGTTTTCTTTTTAGGCGCGAAACAACAATCGGAAACAGCGGCATATATAGCACATTTCGATGTGTGCATCAATCCGCAGCTTATCAATGACATTACTATCGGGAACTACCCTCGTAAAGTAGATGAATATTTGGCATTGGGTAAACCCGTAGTGGCTACAAAGACCAAGACCATGGAAATATTCAACGGATATGTATATAATTGCACCGGGACCGATGAATACGTACAATCCATATGCGCGGCATTGGAGAAAGACACACCGGAAGAAAGAAAAAGGCGCATGGAGTTTGCCCATACGCATACATGGGAAAACAGTGTATCCAAATTATATAGTTACATTAACCAATTATAAATTCCTGAATTATATGTTAGAATCTCATCCAAGACTTAAGATTTTTTTGCATTATCTCCTGATACATCCCTATACGGCACGTCCCATTGCCAAACAAGGTGTTACCCCCAATCGCACAATCATAGAAGATGATGTATGGATAGGCGGCAATTCATGCATTAATCAAGGAATTACGATAGGCACTCATTGCATTGTAGCCGCAGGCAGCGTAGTTACAAAGTCCGTACCACCCTATTCGGTAGTTGGCGACAATCCGGCGCGCATACTGAAATTATATGATTTTGAAAAACAGGAATGGATAAAAACATCTAAAAAATAGTATTATGGTCTCCATCATCACCGTCAACTACAACGGCCTCGACGACACCTGCGAAATGATTGACTCTTTCCTGTTGAATGAAACCTATCCCTTCGAAATCATCGTGGTGGACAATGGTTCCCAACCCTCGCAAGCGGAAAAGTTCAGGCAATATTACGCCATTGATCCCCAAGTGAAAGTGGTGCAAAATATCAACAATGGCTTTGCCGGAGGAAACAATGCCGGACTGAATGTGGCCAGTGGCGACTACCTCTTTTTTATCAACAACGACACCTACATTACCCAACCGATACTCGAAGCATTGGTTCGTCGCCTTGGCGACAAGCAGAATGGCGGAGTATCCCCTATGCTGAAATACCACCAATGCACCAACACTATACAATTTGCCGGTTTCACCCCCCTCACCCCTATCACCCTGCGAAACCACATGATAGGCGAACGTGAACCCGACAACGGACAGTATTCCACTCCCCACGAAACAGCCTACCTGCATGGCGCCGCCATGATGATACGCCGTGACGTACTGCAACGGGTAGGTCCCATGAGC
>OJNS01001264.1_pt1 | contig 13303 bp, 10 predicted proteins | sample 1597911 | NCBI WGS metagenome assembly OJNS01 (sample SAMN01915214, study PRJEB22387) | human gut metagenome | isolation source: stool | host: Homo sapiens | place: USA
AGGCCTGCGACGACATCATCGACCAGCTGAAAGAGAAGCCATGACGGAGCCATCCGTCGGGCGGTGACGAATCGGGCAGAAGGGAAACGGCTTCGTTTCCCTTCTGCTTTTCCAGCATACCGAAGGTCAGCCTGCGCCCGGGGTAAAGGCCGCAAGAAGGGGCGGAAACGGAGGTCGAACCGAAGGGTGCCATGCTTTTTTTGCCCGGAAAGATGGCGGTTACGGGATTTTTACGCATCTTTAACGGCCGAAAAAAGTGCAATCCAGACCCATCAAACCGCAGAAGGATGCAATCGATACTGATCGTGGAGGATGAAAAGCGCCTGCACGACGAGATCTCCGCGCAGTATCCGGATCTGCCGTATTATATCCTCGGCCACAGCATGGGGTCGTTCCTGCTGCGTACCTATCTGTATACCTACCCCGACGCGGTGGACAAGGCTGTCATTTCCGGCACCGGCTGGGAGGATCCGATAAAGGTCCGCATGGGCAAGCTTGTCTGCAAGCTGGAGCAGGCCCGCATCGGCGAAAAAAACACCAGTGCCCTTGTTACAAAGCTGATGTTCGGCAGTTATAACAAAGCTTTCGGTCCCGTAACATCGCCAAACGCATGGATCTGCTCCGATGATGCCGTTGTGGCTGCCTATGACGCGGATCCGCTCTGTGGATTTGATGCAACAGTCGGCCTTGCGCGCGATCTGCTTACGGGTGTCGGTATGAATGAACAGCCGGAAAATCTGGATAAGATGAACAAGCAGCTTCCCGTCCTTTTCATCTCCGGCTGCAAGGATCCCGTCGGCGGCATGGCAAAGGGTGTTCTGAAGTGCATCGACGCGTTCAAACGCAGCGGCATGAAGGATATCACCATCAAGCTGTATCCCGAGGGCCGCCATGAAATGCTCAATGAGCGCAATAAGGCCGAGGTCTATCAGGATGTTCTCGACTGGCTTGACCGATGAACTATCACAAAACGAGCCTCCGCTCCGCGCGGAGGCTCGCAGTTTTTTGCTTTATATACGGTTTCACCGATTTTTGACTTGAGAAGTATAGAAAAGCGTGATAAAATAAATCAAATTGGACCTTTCACAAAAGGAGCAGAGAATACTATGGCACTGAGAAAAATCGTAACGGTAGGCGACCCGATTCTGACCAAGGTCTGCCGCCCCGTCACAAAATTTGACCAGAAGCTTGCAATTTTAATCGAGGATATGATCGAGACGATGCACGAGGCAAACGGCGTTGGCCTTGCAGGGCCGCAGGTCGGCGTGATGCGCAGGCTTTGTGTCGTCGATACCGGCGAGGAAGACGTGGAACTTGTGAATCCCGAAATCGTTGAAGTCAGCGCGGAAACGCAGACCGGCGTTGAGGGATGTCTGAGTCTGCCCGGCAAATACGGCATTGTTACCCGTCCTGAGCACGTTGTCATTCGCGCGCAGGATCGGAACGGCGATTGGTACGAATATGAAGGCGACGATATTGTCGCCCGCTGTTTCCTGCATGAGATCGACCATCTCGATGGCCATATGTACACGGAGATCGCCGAAAAGATGCTCACGCCGGAGGAACTCGAAGAACTGACCCGGCAGGAAGAGCAGGAGGATGGCGAATGAGACTCGTCTTCATGGGCACGCCCGATTTTGCCAAGGCATGTCTGGAAACATTGTATACGGACGGCTTTGATATCGCTGCTGTCTATACCAAGATGGATACGCCGAAAAACCGCGGCATGAAGCTGCTGCCGTCCCCGGTCAAGGCGTATGCCGAGGCTGTGGGCCTGCCGGTCTATCAGCCGCAGTCCTTCCGGGATGAAGAGTCGGTTCGGCAGCTGCGCGAGTTGAAGCCGGACCTGTTGGTCGTCGTCGCCTACGGCAAAATTCTGCCGCAGGCTGTGCTGGATATTCCGAAATACGGTGCGATCAACATGCACGGCAGCATTCTGCCGCAGCTTCGCGGCTCCGCGCCCGTGCAGCGCTCCATTCTGAACCACTGTGATGAAGCCGGCGTCACCGCCATGTACCTCTCCGCAGGAATGGACGAGGGCGATATCATTGAGATCCGTAAAACGCTCATTCAGCCGCTGGAAACCTCCGAAGAACTCATGGCGCGCCTCGCGCAGATCGCTGCGCCGCTCTGCGCCGACACCGTCCGTGCCATTGAAACCGGAACAGCCGTGCGCATCCCGCAGGACAGCGCCCGCGCGACCTATGCGCCCATGCTGTCCAAGGAGGAAAGCCCCATCGACTGGAACCAGCCAGCCAGATTTATCGTCGATCATGTGCGCGGTCTTGTTCCATGGCCGGTTGCCACGGCGGAACTTGGCGGCACGGAATTTAAAATTTATCGTGTAGAATATGCTGATCAAAAGACGGATAAAGCGCCCGGCGCGCTTGTCGCGCTGACGAAAAAAGGGCTGCTCGTTGCCTGTAAGGATGGAGACACTGTCCTCATCCGTGAACTGCAGGCCAAGGGCGGAAAGCGCATGCCAGCCCCTGATTATTTCCGGGGACATCCCATCACTATCAAGTAAGAGGTAGCTATGAACGCAAGAACGACTGCGCTGTCCGCGCTGATCGCCATACGGCGGCAGAACGCATGGGCCGACGGCGCATTGAAGGACTATGCGGCCCGCGACCGGCTCGACCGCCGCGACGCGGCGCTTGCCGCGCGGCTTTTATACGGCGTGGTGCAGAACTGCATGCTGCTGGACTTTTATCTCGCGCAGGTCGTATCCTCGCCGCTTGCAAAATTGCAGCCGGTCGTGCTTGATATTCTGCGCCTCGGCGCATATCAGATTTTATTTTTGGACAAGATCCCCGTCTCCGCCGCAGTCAATGAAGCGGTCGAACAGACGAAGACCCATGCGAACAAACGCGCTGCCGGTCTGGTGAACGGCTCACTGCGCACCCTCGCCCGCAGAAGGGACGAACTGGTCCAGCCGCATGATCTGGCCACAAAGTATTCTCACCCGCAGCCGCTTGTTGACTGTCTGCGCGCGTCTATGGATGACGAAACGCTCGAAGCGTTCCTCGCCGCCGATAATGATATTCCGAAGACTGCGCTGCAAGTAAATCCCCTGAAAGCCGCACCTGAACAGGTCGCTGCCGCGCTGGACGAAGCGGGGGTCGCCTATGAGCCGCACCCGTGGCTGCATGGATGCTTCCTCGTCTCCGGTACGGGTAATCTTGAGGCGCTGCCGCTGTTCCAGTCCGGGGCGGTCTGTGTACAGGATGCCGCCGCGAAGCTGGCCGTGCTGGCATCCGGCGCTGCGCCGGGCATGCGCGTGCTCGACTGCTGCGCGGCCCCCGGCGGCAAAAGTTTCGCCGCCGCCATGCAGATGGAAAACACGGGCAGCATTCTGTCCTGTGATCTGCACGCGCATAAGATTTCCCTGATCGAAAAGAATGCTGCCCGGCTCGGCATTTCCATCATAGAGGCTGAACAGCGCAGCGCAGCGGAATTTGAGCCCGCGCTGGAAAAGCAGTTTGACCTTGTCATCGCCGATGTGCCGTGCTCCGGCCTCGGCGTTATCCGCAAAAAGCCGGATATCCGCTATAAGCCGCTGGATGCCATCGAACGCCTGCCGGACGTGCAGCGCGCCATTCTGGAAACCGTCAGCCGCTATGTAAAGCCCGGCGGCGCACTCCTTTACAGCACCTGCACCGTCCGAAAAGAGGAAAACGAAGCCGTTGTCCTGCCGTTTTTGCAGGCGCATCCGGAATTTTCGCTGGAACCGTTTCCGGTTCCGGACGGACTTGACCTTCCCAACGAGGGCTATGCCACGCTCCTGCCGCACAAGCACGAGGCGGACGGCTTTTTCATCTGTAAGCTGAGGAAACACGCATGAAACAGGATATCAAATCCATGACGCTGGCTGAACTGCAAGACGCGTTCGCGGCGCTCGGAGAACCCAAATTCCGCGCAAAACAGGTCTTCACATGGCTGCACCGCGGCGTGGTCGGCTTCGAGGCTATGACGAATCTCTCCAAGACTCTGCGCGAAAAGCTGGACAGCCTCTATTTCATCACCGCGCCGACCGTCGCCCGCAAGCAGATCTCCAAGCTTGACGGGACGATTAAATATCTCTGGAAGCTGCGTGACGGCAACTGCGTCGAATCTGTCTTCATGCAGTATCACCACGGCAATACCGTCTGCATCTCGTCTGAGGTCGGCTGCCCGATGGGCTGCAAGTTCTGTGCGTCTACGATCGGCGGCCTCGTCCGCAGGCTGGAGCCGTCAGAACTTCTCGACCAGGTGCTCTTTTCCCAGCTGGATTCCGGCCTGCCCATCTCCAATATCGTGCTTATGGGTATCGGCGAACCGCTGGACAACTTTGACAATGTTATGCGCTTCCTTGAACTTGTCAATAGTCCGGACGGCATGAACATCGGCATGCGCCACATCAGCCTGTCTACCTGTGGTCTGGTCGATAAGATTGAAAAGCTTGCCGAGCGAGATCTGCAGCTGACGCTTTCTGTCTCCCTGCATTCGCCAGACGACGAATCGCGCAGCAAGATTATGCCTGTCAACCGCCGCTGGCCGGTCGATACACTGCTGGCAGCCTGCCGTGATTATTTTGCGAAGACCGGGCGGCGCATTTCCTTTGAATATACGATGATCGACGGCGTGAGCGACAGTCCGGAGCAGGCGCAGCTGCTGGCAAAGAAGCTGGCAGGAATGGGCGCACACGTCAATATGATCCCACTCAACAACGTCACAGAGAGCGGCCTGCATACTTCGTCAAAGCAGGCTATCCACCGTTTTCAGACCATACTTGAAGAAAACGGCATCACCGCGACGCTCCGTCGGACGCTCGGCAGCGACATTGACGCGTCCTGCGGTCAGCTGCGCCGCAAGTATGAATCGAACTGAAGGAGGGAACCGCATGCAGACATGGGGCTTGACCGATCCGGGCAATATCCGGCAGCAGAATCAGGATTCCTATGCGATCATGCCGTTTGGCCGCGACCGTGTGCTTATGATCATCTGCGACGGCATGGGCGGCGCAAAATCTGGAAACGTGGCAAGCAGTCTCGCCGTCGAGGTGTTTACGGACGAGGTTCGCCGCACCCAGCGGGCCGGCATGACACCGGAAAAGGCCGCCGCCATGCTCCGCAGCGCGCTGGAACTAGCCAACAGCGCCGTCTTTGAGCAGTCGCAGCTGAGCGATGATTTTACCGGCATGGGCACAACGCTCGTCGCCGTCTGGATCAGCCGCGATCTGGCCGTCGTCATCAACGTCGGCGATAGCCGCGCCTATCATTTTACACGCGAAGACGTGCGCCTCATTACGCGCGACCACTCTATGGTCGCTTACATGGTCGAGCGCGGCGAACTCACACAGGAACAGGCCAAGCTTCATCCGGGCAAAAACGTCATTACCCGCGCCGTCGGCACCGAGCCGGAGGTGGAGGGCGATGTGTTTACCTGCCGTCTGCGCCGCGACGAGTGCATTCTGCTCTGCTCCGACGGCCTTTCCAATGAAATGGCTGATCAGGAGATGCTCTTTGAGGTCGTCCACGGTCTGAGCAAGAGCGACTGTTGTCAGCGGCTGCTGCATATCGCCAAAAACCGCGGCGCACCCGACAATGTGACCGTCACGCTGGCGGCTGTCTGACGGGAGGACGCATATGAACCAAATTCTCAGAAAGGAGCGAGCCTGATGGACCGATACATCGGAAAGCTGTTGGATAACCGCTACGAGATCCTTGAAAAAATCGGCTCCGGCGGCATGGCGGATGTCTATAAGGCCCGCTGTCACCGCCTCAACCGGCTCGTGGCCATTAAAATATTAAAGGAAGACCTTTCGCAGGACGCCGAGTTCCGCCGCCGCTTCCACGCCGAATCGCAGGCCGTCGCCATGCTCTCACACCCGAATATCGTGAGTGTCTACGACGTTTCGCGTTCGGATAACATTGACTATATTGTCATGGAACTCATCGAGGGTATTACGCTCAAGCAGTATATGGAGCAGAAGGGAATCCTCAACTGGCGCGAAGCCCTGCATTTTTCCACCCAGATTTGTAAAGCGCTCGAGCACGCGCACAGCCGTGGGATTGTCCACCGCGACATTAAGCCCCACAATATTATGATTTTAAAGGACGGCAGCGTCAAGGTCGCAGATTTCGGCATTGCCCGCGTCTCCTCCGCTCAGAATACCCTCACGCGTGAGGCGCTCGGCTCCGTCCACTATATCTCGCCCGAGCAGGCCAAGGGTGCGCAGGTTGACTGCCGTGCCGACCTCTATTCCCTCGGCATTGTCATGTACGAAATGCTGACGGGCCGCCCGCCGTATGACGGTGATACGCCGGTGTCCGTTGCCATCCAGCATATCAACGGACACCCCACCATGCCGCGTGAGTTGAATCCCTCGATTCCGCTCGGCCTCGAGCAGATCACCATGCACGCCATGACAGCAGAACTGTCCCACCGCTATCCTTCTGCCACCCGCATGCTCCACGATCTGGAGGAATTTCGCAAGGAGCCGAATATCGTCTTTGACTTTACTGCCGAAGCGGACAGCATCGACGTACAGCGCCTTCTGAATGACCCGGATTATATGCCGAAGACGCTGGGCCGCACGAACGCGGTCAAGGGCGCGCTTGCCGACGCGGTCGCAAAGAAAAAGCAGCAGGAACAGAATAAAAAAGCCCAGCAGGACGCCTCCCGGCGCGGCAGCCGCGTTGCGGTCATCGCCGGTATTGTCTGTATCGCACTGGCTGTGATCGTCATCTGCTATTTCCTGTATAATTATTTCTTTTCCGGCCTGTTCGGCAGGACGGAGGAAACAGCTGTCCCGCGTCTGATCGGCTTGAACGCCGAGCAGATCCGAGCCGAGGATTACCCGGACTTCGTCATTCAGATCGACGGCTACGTCGAAAGCAGCCAGTATGAGGCGGGGGTCGTCGTTGACCAGTCGCCGCTGCCGGAAAAACAGGCGAAAGTCGGCAGCACCATCAAACTGACTGTTTCCTCGGGCGTCAGTGAGACGAAAATGCCGCCGCTCATGAATCTTACGCGCCAGAATGCCGAGCAGCAGCTGAACGCGCTTGGCCTGAACCTGAACATTCAGATCGAGGAGCGCAAGGACGATATCTATACCGAGGGCTATGTCATCCAGACAGACCCGGTCAGCGATACGCCGCTCACCAGCGGCCAGACCGTTACCCTCGTCGTCTCGCTCGGCCCGGATATCGAGCTGACCGAGGTTCCGACGCTCGTTGGCGAGGACGTGGACAAGGCGCTGCAGATGATCGCGGACGCCGGATTGCAAAACGGCAGCATCCGCAGCGATGACAGCGACTTGCCCGCCGGCACGGTCACGTTCCAGTCCATCGACGGCGGCCAGATGGTCAAAAAGGATACCGTCATCAACCTGCGCGTGTCCAAGGGCCCGCAGGAGGCTGCGATTCCGGTTGTGACCAATCTGACGCAGGATCAGGCTGTTTTACAGGATGAATCGGTCACGCTTTCTATCTCCGCCTATTCTACCGATGATGGAACGCTTCGCTATGCGTGGTATATGAGTACCAACGGCAGCTATGAAAACGCCGCACTTGTCTCGCGCAGCAGGGAAGGGAATACCACCTGCGAGGCCGATACTTCTGTCCCCGGCACCTATTATTACTTCTGCGTCGTGGAAAATTCCCTCGGCGACGATACAAAAACGACAAAATCCAACATGATCGAGGTCGTTGTGCAAGAGAAGACTGTAGAAAAAACCATCGAGATCAATCTCCCGGGCAAGAGTGGTCTGTATGAGATCACCGTCTATGTCGATGGTGTGCTGCAATACGGCCCGACCTCTGTGTCGATCACGGACGACCGTTCCATGATCGTTGAGGTCACTGTCAGAGGCAAGGGAACCTTACCGGTTGATGTCTATCTTGACGGTGCAATCTATGATTCGCAGCTGATCCTGTTTGAGTGAGCATATGGAAGAGTATCGCATCATCAAAGCCCTGAGCGGCTTCTATTATGTACAGACGGAAGATGGCGTTGTCGAATGCCGCGCCAGAGGACGCTTCCGGCGACAGGACCAGTCGCCCCTCGTCGGCGATTTTGTCCGCATTACCAGACAGGGCGATAAGGGCGTTCTGGAGGAACTTCTGCCCCGGAAAAACGCGTTCATCCGCCCGGCGGTCGCCAACATCGACCAGCTTGTCGTGCTGGCCTCCTGCGCCATCCCAGTGACGGAGCCGTTCCTGATCGACCGTGTCCTCGCCATCGCCCAGATGCAAGGTGTCCCGGCCCTCGTCGTCGTCAATAAGGACGATCTGGCCTCGGCGCAGCCCCTTGCGGAGATCTACCGCAAGGCAGGCGTTCCCGTGCTCGTCACAAGTGCAGAGACGGGCGAGGGGATCGAGGCTCTGCGCGAAGCGCTCAACGGAAAGCTTTCCTGCTTGACCGGCAATTCCGGCGTCGGAAAATCCAGTCTCCTCAACCGCGCCTGCCCGCAGCTTCAGCTGCCTGTCGGCGAGGTTTCGGAAAAGCTTGGCCGCGGCCGCCACACCACGCGCCATATCGAACTCTACAGTTTTGGCGGCGGTACGTTCGTCGCCGATACTCCCGGCTTTTCCGCATTCGATACCGAACGGATGGAACTGGTGCACAAGGAACAGCTGCAATATGCTTTCCCAGAGTTCGCTCCATATCTTGGCCATTGCCAGTTTCCCGACTGTGCCCACCGAAAAGAACCCGGCTGCGCCATCCGTAAGGCTCTAGCAGAAGGGGAAATCGGCCAGACCCGTTACGACAGTTACGAGCGATTGTACGAACTGGCAAGCCAGCTGAAAGAATGGGAACTCAAATAAAAAACCCGCCCCCGGACGTATAACAAGCCGTCCGGGGGCGGGTTTCATTCTATTAGAGAGAAATGGGATTACAGCTGGACAGGCGAAACTCATTCGTGCTGAGGTTCTTCTCCTGCCTTTGCTTTTTTGATATACCGGTAAATGCTTGCCTGTGAACAGGACAGCTTTTTGACCGTGAACTGTACCGCGCCGCGCAGTTCAAACATGCCCTGTTCGTGCAGCTGGGCAATGATCCGTGTGCGCTCCGCCTGCGTCAGCCTGTCGAGCGGCACATCAACGGATTTGGTGACCGTCTCGAACAGTTCTTCCATAAGGCCGTTCATATCAGACTGAAAATGCTCTGCCGGGACACTTGGCGCGTGCTGCGGCTGCATGGGCTGCTTGGCGGGTGCGTCAACAGGGAAGTAGTGGTGGTGGACAAAATCGTCCGGGTGAATCAGCTTCAGAATGGCGTCGCTGATCTCATGGAACCGGCTGTCGTCAAAGTTGATGCACAGCAAACCGACCAGCTTGCCGCCGTCTTTGATAAACATCGTGCTTGAGCGGATGGTTTTTCCGTTCGCAAGCTGACCGGTGTAATTCAGGTTATAATCGCTCGTCTCATACTGCTTCTGCATGATCATGCGCAGTGCCGCGTTTGTGATCGGCGCGCCGACGCTGCGGCCGCTGATGGAGCCATTGGCAATGGCAGCCACGCGGCTGGTTTCCGGCAGGATCTCGTGCAGCACGACCTCGTAATCCGGCCCAAGCGTCGCGCCGAGGTATTCGACCAACACGGTATATTGCCGAAGCATCTGTTCCGTCATGGGGGTATCCTCCTTGTGAAGATGTCCGTGTTTCTCATACTAGCATAGATTTTATGTGAAAGCAACGAAATCAGCCTGTTTTGTATGCAATTTTTTCTCAATACGAGAAAAAATTTTTAACATACGAAAAATGAGAGTCAAAATTGTGCGAAATGCACAATTTTGACTTTTTTACATGCCGGTTTACAGTAATTATATTGACAATGAGACAACTGAATGATAAACTATTATCACAATGAGGAGGTGAGGACAGTTTATGAAAACCGTCATTTCTACTGAAAAGGCCCCCGCGGCCATCGGCCCGTATTCGCAGGGTATCCAGGCAGGCAACCTGATCATCACGTCCGGCCAGCTGCCCATCGACCCGGCTACCGGTGCGTTCCCCGCAACCATCGAGGAGCAGACCCGTCAGTCCCTCGAAAACTGCAAGGCAGTTCTCGCAGCGGCAGGTGCAGCCATGGAAAACGTTATCAAGACGACCGTTTTCCTCAGCGACATGAACAACTTCGCAGCCATGAACGGCGTGTATGCTACGTTCTTTGAAGGGGCCTGCCCCGCGCGCAGCGCAGTTGAGGTCGCCCGTCTTCCGAAGGATGCGCTCGTTGAGATCGAGTGCATCGCAGTCCTGTAAGCAGAAAATAGAATCTGTAAATCGATACTGTCCGCCAGGCGCCGGCAGCCCGCTGTCTGCGACGACCGGGGTATCTCCAAAACAATCGGCGTAAAACGCCAATACTTATGGAGGTCAGTATTATGAGTCACGAATATCCGCTGAATGTCCCCGCACCCCATCACTTTACCTTTGCCGTCCGCGACATTCCCGACGTTACCGTCGAGCAGCGCGAGCGCGTCCTGAAGGCCACCCATTATAACGAGTTCGCATTCCCCGCCGGCATGCTGACGGTTGATATGCTCTCTGACTCCGGCACCACTGCCATGACCAACCACCAGTGGGCTTCCCTCTTCCTGGGCGACGAGGCATATGGCCGCAACACCGGCTACTATGTCCTGCTCGACACCTTCCGCGACATCTTTGAGCGCGGCGGCGAGAAGAACTGGAAGAAGATCGTCGATCTTGTCCGGACTGACTGCCGTGACGTCGAGACCATGATGGAGAAGGTCTACCTGCCCGAATACGAGGGCGGCCTCTTTAACGGCGGCGCAGCCCAGATGGAGCGCCCCAACACCTTCATCATCCAGCAGGGCCGCGCAGCCGAGTCCGTCCTGATGGAGATCGTCAAGAAGATCCTCGCCGCCCGCCATCCGGGCAAGGTCTTCACCATCCCCTCCAACGGCCACTTCGACACCACCGAGGGCAACATCAAGCAGATGGGCTCCATCCCCAGAAACCTCTATCATAAGGAACTGCTGTATCAGGTACCCGAAGGCGGCAAGTATGAGAAGAACCCGTTCAAGGGCAACATGGACATTGAGAAGCTGGAGCAGCTCATCACCACGGTCGGCCCCGAAAATGTCCCGCTGGTCTTCACCTGCATCACCAACAACCCCATCTGCGGCCAGCCGGTCTCCATGGGCAACATCCGTGAGATCAACCGCGTTGCGCACAAGTACAACATCCCCCTGATCTTCGACGTCGCTCGCTGGGCTGAAAACTGCTACTTCATCAAGATGAATGAAGACGGCTATGCCGACAAGTCCATCGCCGAGATCGCCACCGAGATGTTCTCCTACTGCGACGGCTTCTGCATGTCCGCCAAGAAGGACGGCCACGCCAACATGGGCGGCATGGTTGCCTTCCGCGATAAGGGCCTGTTCTGGCAGAACTTCTCCGACTTCAACGAGGACGGCACCGTCAAGACCGACGTCGGCGTTCTGCTGAAGGTTAAGCAGATCTCCTGCTACGGCAACGACTCCTACGGCGGCATGTCCGGCCGTGACATCATGGCGCTTGCTGTCGGTATGTACGAAAGCTGCGACTTCAACTACATGGACGAGCGCATCAAGCAGTGTGAATATCTCGCACAGGGCTTCTACAAGGCAGGCGTCAAGGGCGTCGTTCTCCCCGCCGGCGGCCACGCTGTGTACATCAACATGGATGAGTTCTTCGACGGCAAGCGCGGCCATGAAACTTTTGCCGGCGAAGGCTTCTCGCTCGAACTGATCCGCCGCTACGGCATCCGTGTCTCCGAACTTGGCGACTATTCCATGGAATACGACCTCAAGACGCCGGAGCAGCAGGCAGAGCTGGCAAACGTTGTCCGCTTTGCCATCGACCGCAGCCGTCTCACGCAGGAGCATCTGGATTACGTCATCGCAGCCGTCAAGGCTTTGTATGAAGACCGCGAATCCATCCCCAACATGCGTATCGTCTGGGGGCACAACCTCCCGATGCGCCACTTCCACGCATTCCTCGAGCCGTATCCCAACGAGGAAAAGTAAGACAATCAAATGAAAGAGTAAGTAAACCTGGACGGCGCTGCGCCGGAGACCCCGACGCAGCGTGACAGTCGAATCCAACATTCTTATTGGAGGGAAAGAAATGGCTGACAAACAGGCAACCACACAGCGCGACGGCTTTAAATCCAAATGGGGCTTTATTCTGGCCTGCATCGGTTCCGCCGTCGGCATGGGCAACATCTGGCGTTTCCCCATTATGGTCTCCCTTTGGGGCGGCATGACATTCCTGATCCCGTATTTCATCTGCGTCATCCTCATCGGCTCCACCGGCGTTATCGGTGAATTCGCGCTCGGCCGTGCCACCGGCGCAGGCCCCATCGGCGCGTTCGGTAAGTGCACCGAGCTGCGCGGCAACCGCAAGATCGGCGAAGCCATCGGCTTCATCCCGGTCCTCGGCTCCATGGCGCTGGCCATTGGCTACACCGTCGTCATGGGCTGGATCTTCAAGTACACTGCGATCGCCATCACCGGCGATATGCACGCCATGGGCCAGGATATGGCGGCCATCGACGGTCATTTCGGCATCGTCGCGGTCAGCAACCTGCCGTGGATCATCGTTGCAATCGTTGCCTCGTTCGCCATCATGGCGATGGGTGTCTCCGGCGGCATTGAGAAGGCCAACAAGGTCATGATGCCGGTTCTGTTCTTCCTGTTCGTGGGCCTCGGCATCTACATTGCGTTCCTGCCGGGTGCAAGTGCAGGCTACAAGTATATCTTCACGCTCGACCCCAAGGGCCTTGCGAACCCCATGGTCTGGATCTTTGCCTTCGGTCAGGCGTTCTTCTCCCTGTCCGTTGCGGGCAACGGCTCCGTCATTTACGGCTCTTACCTGCCCAAGAATGAAAACCTGCCCGGCTCCGCCAGAAACGTTGCGATCTTCGATACGCTGGCTGCTCTGCTCGCTGCGTTCGTTATCATCCCCGCCATGGCAGCGGGCGGCGCTCCGCTGGAGAGCGGCGGCCCCGGCCTCATGTTCGTCTGGCTGGTCAACGTTCTCAACGGTATGCCCGGCGGCCGGATCATCGGCGTCATCTTCTTCGTCTGCGTTCTGTTCGCCGGCCTCAGCTCCATCATCAACCTGTATGAAGCACCCGTTGCGACCCTGCAGGATAACCTGAAGCTGAAGCGCGTTCCGGCTACTGCCATCATCCTTGTCATTGGCTGCGTGATTGCAATCCTCATCCAGGAGATCACCTCCGACTGGATGGACGTCGTCTCGATCTACATCTGCCCGCTCGGCGCTCTGCTGGCTGGTATCATGTTCTTCTG
>OJNS01001281.1_pt1 | contig 13149 bp, 12 predicted proteins | sample 1597911 | NCBI WGS metagenome assembly OJNS01 (sample SAMN01915214, study PRJEB22387) | human gut metagenome | isolation source: stool | host: Homo sapiens | place: USA
AGATAACTCTAGATCAGTTACTTCCTCTTTAAAATCACCATCTTCATCATTCCAGAATATGATCCTTCTTTTATAAAACTCATCTAAAGGTTCAGCAAACCTTTGTTCCAATTCTTTTTTTATATCTTCGATAGCCATACCGAACCTCCTAAATATAATTTATGAATTAATTATTTCAAATAATTCTTCTAAAATTTCAACACCTGAATTAAAATCATTAATAATTGTTTCAATACTCATATTTATACGACTTCCATGAGAAAATGTATTTCTTTGTCCGATTAATGAATTTAAATCACTCTTTTTTTGAGAATTATCTTTTAAGTAATTATGAAATTTTAACTTCCAGTCACTATTCAAGTCTTGAAGTAAGTTTTCAATTTTACCAGTTGTGGGATTAAAAGAACTGTCTAAAATCATTCTTGTAATATAATTGATATTTTCTTGACTTGCATTTTCTGTCATTTTATTAAATATCATGGTCTTCATAACCAATTCAATTGTTCCGCTTGCTTTTATCACAGCATAAGAATTTAAATACAAAACCTTGTTATCAAAGGAATTCTCGCTTATCCAATCTTTAATTCGATTTAATTCACGTTTAGCATCATCGATAATATCATTTAATTCTGAATTCATGAATTGATTATCCTTCATATAAAATCTGATATGCCAAATCTATACGCTTCATAATATTATTTATATTAGTGGTGTGTTGAGAGGTTGCATCAAGGAACTCATTGTTTTTACAAAGAATAATATACTTATTATATAAATCAATAATATTCTTTTTATTATCAAGAGCTTTCCTAGTTGCGACCATAACTGCATCAAATACAGAAGGACTAACTTTGTTTGCAAATTTATCAGAATTCTTTTTTAAATTACGAAACGTTTTTGACCCAATTCCTTTATCTAACAATTCGATAACTTCATTGAAGTCATTATAAAATTTCATATAACATTCATTTATTAAATTTTGATGATTTCCCATGTATTCATTTAGAAATTTAATTAAATTTATCTGTTCCCTTTCTTCTTTGGAAAAATATAAATCCTTAATTGCATAATAGCGTAATATTAATTCTATATCCATCATTCGAGAATCTTCAGGTCCAATTATATTTCTCCAATGATCATTTGAATTCAATTGAAAAAGTAATTCATTAAAGTTTCCTTGGTATACACAATTTCTAATCTCTTGTGGTTTCAATGTCCTCCCACCTGTATTGATTCGTTCAAAAATCTGGTACATTCCTGTATCGTTGTTTGGGTATTTTTGTTCAAAAATAATCGCATGAATGGTTGTATTTCGAATTTTTCTTTGCTCTTCTGTAGTTAGTTCTTCAAAAGTTTTTCCTCTCCATCTTTCATTTATTGCTTCAGTATTACTAAGTTTAAACACTTTATGATCTTGAGTAAATTCACCCTTCATGTAATCATATACCGTCATAATTCTTTGATATCCATCAACAATTAATTTTGTTTCATCAGGTTCTTTAGCAAAAAATACACTTGGGACAGGTAAACCTAATAAAATAGAATCAATAAATCTGCTTGCTTCTAATTTACTCCAAACATATTTTCTTTGTAATTCCGGTTTCAGTAAATCTCCTTCATCATACATAGATGCAATTTCTCTAAAAGATAAATCTGCACCCCAAGAGCTTATATTATATAAATCGTCATCAGAATAACTTTTTTCTTCGTCTTTTATTTGTTCAATATTATCTGCCATAGAGTACCTCCTTAGTTAAATTATTTAATCTTAGATAACAATTCTTGAAACTTAGCATAATTAGTTTTTACACCATCATCTAAATCCATTGGTTCCATCTTATCTGCCCAATGGTGAACAATTTCTTCATACTTACTTAATTCTGTTAATTGTTCATTAATCTTCTTTAATTGTTTCTGTAGTTTAACCTTTTCACTAGTTGATACTGCTTCATCAATCTGATTATTCAGCATTTCAATCTGTGTTCTATATTGAGACTGAAGTGGATGAATGTATCCTGTTCTCATTCTTGCAATTAAATCAGGTGTATATCTATGAATATAAACTAATGCTTTAAATCCATTCTTTTTTCCACTATCAAATAACCAGTAAATAGGACGTTTGCCGGAACCTGTTACCTGATATGTATTGCAATGATCCTTAAAGAAGTCATTCAAGAAGTAATTACGTATTACTTCTCTAGGATTTCCTTTGCCACCTAATGCATCAGCAATAAACTTAAGATTTTCTTCTAATGTATCTTCTCCATAGACGCATCTAACAAACTCAATAAATCGGCTAACAATATCATCTTCAAAGTATTCTTCATCACAAATAGGCATGATATCATCTACATCTGGTTCGTAAGATAATTTTGTTGCTTTGGTAACATCCTCATTATCTCTTAATAAAGGATAATGTACCTTAGCCAAACTAATTCCAGCAAATCCACTACCTAATGGAAGATGGCCATTTCTATCATAGCCGGCAAATCCTTGATGTTTCCAATATACATCATCAAAATTGCCACCAGCAAAAACTAAACCAGCTTTCTCTAAAGAATAACGCCCAAACATACAACCAACTGCATAAGAAATAAATGATTTAATATCACGAACTATATCAGCCTTTCTTACAGTAACATCCTTATCTTCTACATAAGGATCTAATTCATCCTGTAATCCATAGATATCAATAAAAATTCTATTTAATTCTTCTTCATTAGTCTTTAACTGATTAAATCTATCATTACATTCTTTATCCCATAATGAATATGCTTCACTTATAGTACTTACATGATTCTTTACTAATGGATGCACAGTAAAATCCCATGATGTTTCAAAAGAGTCCCAATCGGATTTGGATTGTATTATATTTGTATGAACTAAATTCTCGCATTGATCAGTCATTTCAAATATGATTGGGATTTTAGAGACTACATCTGCTCCGGTATTAATTGTCGGGTTAATCATAGATAATATATACTGTCCAACTTTACTATTTAAAAGTCCTAAAACATAATTTTCTTTCTTCTTTTCATTTAAAAATAAACTTGCAGCAGCATGATCAAATAAAAAACCTCTATCATAGTAACGAGCATTAAATAAACCAGAAGTAATTGCTGACCATGTTATTGCCGGTTTATAGTACAAATTCATATATGTTGTACGAGGTCTATGCATAGAACTTGGATTAGTCCAATCAACAATATAATCATTATTTCCAAACCATCTTCTAAACGAACCACCTTTATTACATGGGACATATTTTTTTCTGCTTGCAATGTATTCTTCATTTGATGACATATCAAATGCAATGTTAAGTGCAGACGGTTCATACCATAAACGCATATATTTCTCGTTATTTCCAGTTGAAAGTCCTGAACGAGCTATAGATATATCACGCAAATTTTGATTTTCACTAAAACCATTCAAAAACTTCTCACTTACCCAATACGCAATCGGACTTCCTGGAATTTTGCTGAAATTTTCTAAAGAAGTTTCGTAAAAGTAACCACAATTCTTATTGTTTATTGCTTCTAATACTTTTTGTTTTTGTACTTCCATTCCACCTTTGAAATCAGACAATCTAAAATAGTAACCTAATTCATCTGATTTTTTATTTTTTAAAACATAAGAACAGATAGGCACCGTTGCTTCTTCATAGGCTGAATATTCCATCTGTACTAATGTTGATATAAACTTGTTATTAATGATGTATTCACGTAGTTTTTCATAAGACTTAATAAACATCCAAACAAATGGTGTCATAAATCCTAAATAACCATTTTCTACTGTAAAGTCAAAATTACGTTTAACAAACACTGCAAACAGGTCCGAAGAATAATCTTTATAATTCTTTACAACAAACTTTTTTAAGTTACCATCCATCTTACTCATATACGGTGGATTAGTTGTTGTAATGCAATATTTTCTAGATAAAATATCAGCTTGTTTAACTAATTTCTTAACTGTGAAATATGTTGAATCCATCCATTCTAATGAATCTAAAGAATACTCAGCTTGTTCATGAATGTTATCAATGTAATCCTCATAAGATAAATAATCCTTTGAATCAACTTTGATTAAAGAACCTAATTCAACTGCATCTTTAAATGTAGTTAATAGGTAGTTCGAGATATCTTTTGATTCTCCTGTTTCTTTCATTCCAACATAAGATATTGAATCTAAATCATTTGTTTCAACAATATTTGAAAGATGATTCTTAACATTCAATTTTAAGAATCTTCTGTTATATTTGCAGCCTTTCATCATTATTGCAAAATAAGAAAGCTGATAAGCTCTTTCATCAATATCTAAACCATATAAATTGTTTTCAACAATTGAAACAGCTGCGTCTCTATCAGTCCAACCACATTCTCTATAAATTTCCATTAAGACATCAAAAGCATAGGAAAGAATATGGCCAGATCCCATGCATGGATCAAAGAATGTTAATTCTTCCGGCTTTTTAGGGCCATTATCAACTATTGGTAATGATCCATCTTTAGCTGTAGCAAGAAATTTCAGCTTACTTTTTAACTCACTATTAGGATTTCTCTCAATCCAATAACGTCCTAATGAGTTATCTACCATATAACGAACAACCCAGTCTGTTGTAAATAATTCAGTTGCTGCTGGAATATCTTCTTTCTTTACAGTTCCTTTTAGAATATTAATTACTTCATTATGCCTTTCTGAAATGTAGTATTGATATAACCATCCAATCATAGTGACTGCATTAGATGGTTCATTATTATTCATTTCTTCTTTTTTATCCATCCAATCTTCTTCAGGAATTTTCTCAATCAGTTTAGCAATTACACTATCTTCTTTTAAGATTCCGTCTGGGAATAGCAAAATTTTATAATCTTGTTTATCAATTGATGTAAACATATCTGGAAGGTACTGGTTCATATCATTACAGATTGTAAGTAATAGATATTTATATAGATCTTCCTGATTATTATCTTCAATATAATCAAATACCTTTTGTTTATCTAAACCATCAAGTTCAATATGAATGGCTTCTGTTAAAAGTTCAGGCTTAAATTCGTTATTTTCATTTGTAAATACTCTGACTTTTTGAGGAAGATAATTATTCACTTCCATAAATCTAAGAGCGATAAAGCGGTTAAACCATGTATAGGCAACTTCTTCCATCACATGTTTAAATCCATGTTGATTAATTGCCTTTATTAATGCATTTAGTTGAGATTTTTCTATATTAGAAAGAAGCTTACCATTCACTGAATCACTATTCATTTCTGGAAGTGATGCTTCTGTTACATTAAATTGAAATGCTTTAATAACGATTTGATCAACGAGTTGTCTATGCGCTTCAACTGCATAATTCTTTATGGCTGTTTTATTCATTGATATGCTCCTTCCTACTTGATTTGAATTTCTTCATCATCATTGATGTAACTCAATAATCTGTTTTTTATATTGGATAAGTAATGTTCAACATCTTCAGCACTTGTTAAATTCACTTGATTGAAGACAACTGCACGTTGTAATTGACGTACTTTCTTAGTACTTGGCTTTGATGGAGTAGATGGAGTTACTGGTGTAACAACCTTTTGATTTAAAATTGCATCCATCTTATTTATAATGTCATCTTTTAAACTTGTGATTGTGTTGATTTTTGCATCTAAAGCTACAAGATTATTTAATCTATTTACTTCTTCTTTTCTTGTATTAAACTGTTGTTTTGCATTTGTTAATGCAATTTGAAGTTTTTCGTTTGTTTCTGCTTTTAATTGAACTTCATTTAAACATGAATCAATCACATCGATAACTTCTACTTTCTTTGATTCAATTACTTTATTTCTTTCATCTTGAATAATTGAAATGCAATCATTTAATTCAGGAATACGATTATATTTAAATGAATTTGAAATTTTTGTAATATCAGTAATCTTATCAACAGCATCCTTTACAGCTGGAATATTATATAAATAATCCTTTTCATACTGCATCACATCATGTCTTAAACTTAATGCGTTATCATATAACTTAATTTGTGTCTTATAGAAGTTTTGAACATCTCTCATGTCATCTTTTGAATCTAAAAGTTCATCTTCTAAATTACAAATTGTATCAACTAAGGCTATGTTATCATTTTGTGCTAACAAAACTTTATTCACATTATCTAATGCATGTTTAATCTCACTAGATCCAGGATGCATAGAAGAATTGTTTTGATTTTGCATATTTTCAAGATCTGATTTTTCGGCATTAAAAGATCTTGTAATATAAGCAACTAATCCATCTTCATCACTAGGAACATCCATCACATCAAAATAATCTTTTAAGATATCTTTGACTCTCTTTAATTTTTGAGCCGGAATTGTTTCTCGAATAGAGATGTTTGTTAAACCAATTTCTGTCTTTTTACGTAAGTATTCAACTAATCGATAATCATTTGGTTGAATAGTTTGACCAGAATGTTTGATTGTAACTTTCTGTGCTTGAATCAGTCTTGCAACAACAGCTGCAATATCAATTTCTTTCCAACCATATGGAATAGATTGATATCTAGATTGAATATCTGCCATAGAAGTAGGCATCTTCATCATAGCTTGTTTTTCTAAATAACCATATATAGTATCACAAGCAGCTTGGTTAGCTTGCATTCCTTCCATTCCAACATTGCCATCTAAAATATTGCGAATATCCGCATCTGTATTAACAGATTCATCCACTTCAGTAATATGTGAATACGTATGTTCTACAAGCGTTTCAAGTGCTTTATCAATCACTGCTTTTACACTTGTACCAGGAATCGATACAATTTCACCATCAATAAAGAACTTACCATGAATGATAGCTTCACTGATATTGTCTCTAGCTTCTTTAAGTAGTCTTTGAGCTTCCTTTTGTTTATTATCTATAATATTTCTAGTCGCCTCAGGTAACTGACTTACATTTTTTTGGCGAATATATTTATTAATCTTCAAAGCATTTTCGACATTATTAAATACAGAATATTCTGTAGACAATTTACAAATGGCTTCATATTCTTTAGATTCTGAAATTAATCGAAGTTCATCTGCATCATCATTGGCTTCAGTAATAAACTTTAATTGCATTTCACCATTGGAATTACCATGGTTTTGATTATCTACTGATTTTACAAAATCAAAGTCATAATTATAATCATTCTTTGCATATCTATATTTCTTTGTTGTGTAAATGTCATCATAAATAATCTTGCATACCTGACTAATAACATTAGCTGCATCTACACTCTGATTACTAATTTCGCGAGCAATATCCTGTTCTTCATCTGTTAAGAACTGATAAATTTCTCCATTACGAGCAATATAGTTTTGTTTTTGAAGACGATCCAATGAATCCGTAACTTGTTGCTTTAATTCTAATTTATCTACATTGATAGAATCAGCCATTAATATAGTTAAATTCTCAATATTAGATTTTATGTCATCAATATAGCGAACCAAATATAATAACTTCAATAAGTTAACATCATCTACAGTTAATCCATTGCCATCATTGGCTGCTTTTTCAGCACGTTCAATAACAGAACGTACAGAAGTATCCAAGAAACTATGTAATGTATCATAGAAGGCATACATTGGAACCAATGTTAGCTCATTCTTATCTTCAATACGTTGTGCTGATTCCTGAAATCCATTCAACATGGATCTTTCACCACTGGATTGATGCTTACCCGCATGACCATGTTTACGGATTTCGTTGAAGACTTTTTGCATAATTGTAAACTGATAAGGTACGAATGGGAAGACTCTGGCAAATTCATCTTCAGAACTAAATCCCTTTAAATCCTTCATTTCCGTATCAAAAGCGTATAAGTTACTTAACACATTTTCATTATTTTCATATACACCATCAAGAATCACATTAGCATCATCTGTCTTAGTTAATAAACGCTTTTCAATAACTTCACCAACAGAAGAAGATGTTAAGCTTAAACGAATCGCAAAACGCGCCATGATACGAGAAAACTCATCCTGACGTAATTTAATAGACATATCATCTAATGCTTCCTGACCAGTTGCCATAACCCATACCTGTCCACGACATGTGCTGCCTAATAGTTCAATGACTGTCTGCAAATTCAGTAACATATCACTACTTTCGCCAACATACTGACCCGCTTCATCAATCATGAATAACAAACGGAACCCTTTTGGCTTAGAATTCACATAGGCTTTAACTTCTTTGGCAAACTGTTCTGGGGATGTATTTGTAATTTCAGCATTATCAAACCAGTGTTGTGCATTTGTTTCATTCATAACACCAGCCTGAGCCAAAGCATCAACAACATCTGTTTCAAAGAAAGAATAGTCTGGTCTTGTATCTTCCCAGCTTTCTCCATTGATTTCTTCAAATGCATCTTTAAATTCTTGCATTTTTCCTTGCTTAATAATGAACTGTTCCAGCTTGGCAAGTTTTAAATCACTTCCATATAATCCAATATGGTCATAGAAGACTTTATAGAAGATCTTTAATACAGAAGTCTTATCTTTTGTGATAGAACTCTTTGCATCAATATTAAAAAGGATAGTTTCTGTAGGGGCTTGAACACATTTTCGAACATTCATAAATGCTAATGTATCGTCAAACTTTTCTTCAAAGTAATCTACAGTTCTTTTACCATCAATTTCTTTGTTTTCCAACAGATAAGAAAGCATCTTTAAAAAGTGAGATTTACCACTTCCAAAGAAGCCCGTAATCCAAACACCAACATTATCTGTAGGCGTATCAAAGGATTCACTGTATTCATTAAAGAACTTTGCATAATGCTTCTTTAATTCAGAAGTAACTACATATTCTTTAACTTCCTGAGCAACTACCTGATTATCTTCTTGCTCAACCTGAACGACACCATTAATTGTACGGTCGATATCATCTTTAAACATCTGTTTGATTTTCATAATCTTCACTCCCTTAGATCATATTAAATGCTCGATAGTATTCGTTTGATTTTAATTGATTAAATAATTTTACATAGTGACCGTCGAAGGTACCTGGATATAAAACTACAATTGGTTTTTTATTGAAGTCTTCCTGTAATGTATTTAATAATGCATGCACACGCATAAATGGGAATACCTTTCCAACACCTGTTATCAATAACAGATCATTATTATCATCAAATATATCGACAATCTTTTTTGCGAATACAGTAGCATTACATGATTTTTCAAATTGTTTTTCTAAAAATTCCTTACCACGTTTTTGTTCTAGTTGAGGAATACGATTCAAGATTCTTTTATCTTCACAAATCGAAAGAAACGTTTCGTATAAGTCAACAATTTGAACATTACATGATAATTCATCATTATTTAAATGTTCTGTAAAGTAACGAACTGCCATTTCTTCTTTTGGATTGTAACAAAACATTCGAATGTTAACTTCGTTGCTTAATCCACGGCCTTTTAAGAAATCATCTTCCTGGATGAATTTTTTTAACTGGTCTAATCTTTCTGTAATATTCGACATGCTGACCTCCTACATATATCCAAATGCAATTAGTGCATCTCTTTTGTTTATATTTTCAATAGCTTCTTTTACAGATAAATCCAGAAGAATATTATTTAATACTTCAGATTTTTGATTATCTAGATATCCATTTTCAATAAGAATTTTCTTTAAGATTTGTTTGCATTTATTAATTGTGGCATCACTCCAAGAAGCTACAACTTCATTTTGTTCTTGAAGACGAGTAAAGAAAGAATTTAGATCCATTTTCGTAAAAGATAAATCTTGTGTTCTGTATTTTTCACCAATCACACCAATCATAAATTCCCATACAATCCTGTAGTAATTCATCATCAAAAATAGGCATGCCTGTTTAGCCGCATCCGATGAACCGTTGGCTACGATATCTATTAGCTCTTTACTTTCTGTTTGATGAAATCTAGCCAAGCAAACTTTCGTTATGTTATTTAAAGATTTTTCTGTTGGATACTGAAATAAATTATTCGTTACAACTTCACCAATAATTTCAGAATCACTTTTTTCTTCTAATAATAGTTTTGCCACAATTCTCATTTCATGAAAAAGGAACTGTTCACGTGTTATTGTTCGATATGGAGTATGTATATCCATTCAATTATTCACCTCGTTCTTCCTTTGGAATTATTTCTATAACATCATCAAATGTACAATGTAAATAATCACAGATATCAATAAGTTTATCCATGGAAATTGTTTGACCTTTTGATAATTTAGCCAACGTTCCAGAAGATAACCCAATCTTATCTGCAAATTCAGTTTTTGTAAGATTCATATCAATAAGCATCTTAAATAAATTATTGTAATTTACTTTCATGTTGTTAACCTCGCATATACAAGTTCATTATACCTTTTATAGTCATCACTTTGAAGTAAATCTTTAAATATTTGAATATTTTTATCAACCTTTTTAAATTTAATTCAATGTTTATAAACATTGTTGTATTGATGGATCAATTAATAAATGTTCTAATTAAGTAATGAAGGAAAATAGAATTCAATTAAATTCACAATATATCATGCTTATTTCAATAACCACAGATCTCTGTTTCAGACAGTTGATCTGTATTTTTTTTATAAATTTCTAGCTTTTGTGCAATTTTTAGGCTCTTTCGTCGGCTCTATAAGTGAAGGGATATCCCTTCACTTAGCTATAGACGTAAAGGAGGAACTAAAAATGGCTAAAGGTTATAATCACAAAAGTGCAGAGCTTGAATTCAAAAAAATGAAACAAAAGGACAATGAATTCATGCGTCGGAATGGAATGTCAGAATTAAATATCGACAAAATGTATCTTCATGATCGTAAGGATTTTAATTCAGATCGTAGATATAATGAACGCAAATCAAAACACAGCGATTTATTTGTCACTATTGCTACACAACCAAGTGAAGATCTTGTATCATCCGCAATAACACTGGAAGAATTTCTTGATCGAATCCCAATTGTACCTTTATCACAAGCTTTAGAAATGGTTAGTGCACAAGTTAGGCTGATGAGCTTTCTTAAAAATATGGGGTACAGTGATACAGAAGTAGCACGTATTATTGGTGTACATCCATCTACAGTTTGTAGAAATCTAGACAATTTATATGATTTATATCAGTTTTTCAGAAGATACGAAATGGACGAATAATGCAGACGAAGCGGAACCAACATGGATTCCGCTTCTTTTAAAATTTAGATTTTGAATACGTAACTATTTCTTGATGCTCTATATCATCAATTTCATATTCTTTGAATTGATCATAGAAATCACCATACATATAATCACTTAAATATTTAGCAAACTCTACTGCTTTTTCATCCACTTCTTCCGGTAAGTATTGCATCGCATGATATAGCTCCAGAACATCCAATAGTGACTTAACATGATCATCATAAAATATAGATTTTTTCATCCTCGCCTCCTCAAAATAAAAAAATTATAACTTTTTTTCATTTTCGTGCAATTTTGGACGTTTTCGTCGGCTCTATAGTGAAAGGGCAATTAAGTCTCTTGCCAGATCTTTGAAAACTTCATAACAACTATTAGATACAAACACTTATATATTGAGCTAGATCACTACTGCGCGATGATGGATTGATTCCGAGCGATGATACTTTAGAATGACAAACAATGTTGCTGATTGTGCCATGACAATATATAAGATAATGATACTTCTAGCGATAGGCTCACGCGTAAGATGGGTTGGTGCAACTCCAATGAAAGAAATGTGGCAAACTTCTTGTCTAATAGGATTCCTTTGTTTTCGGGTAATCAGGTGATAAATAGAAAACACGATAAATAATTTTTAAATAAAGCATCAACCGGGAGTAAATCCCGGTTTTACATATAAGGAGTGATCAAAATGAAAGTGAAAAGAGGAGATATCTATCTAGCAGATTTAAGTGATTCGAATGGTTCTGAACAAGGAAAAGTACGACCTGTTGTAGTAATACAAAATAATCGTGGCAACAAATACAGTCCTACTACGATTGTTGCCTGTCTTTCTTCTAAAGTCTATTCCAAGCATCACTTACCAACCCATTACTTACTACCAGAAGGATTAGGATTGAAGTACAAATCTATGGTCATGTGTGAACAGATTCGTGTACTTGATAAAAGTCGTTTAATTAAAAAGATAACGAAATTAGATAAAAGACACATGATGCACATTGATCGTCGTATTCAAATCAGTTTAGATTTAAAACAACAACACTTACATAGTCGGAAATAGGAACAACAGCCGACTATGCAATTTTTCTCCCTGGAAGCAGCATTTATTAGAACGTAGCTGCTTCCTTTTATTTTGCAGGTGGGAATCATTTTTTCAAAAAAAGTATAACAATATCGAGGAGGAGATTAACATGGACAGACACAGCGCAAGATTTATTGATGCAGAAGAACTAGCTGCACTTACAGGTGTATCAAAAGCTGGAGCTTATAAAATCATTCAGCAACTTAATGAAGAATTAAAACAAAAAGGATATTTAATTGTACGCGGAAGAGTTATCTATCCTTATTTCTATGAAAGATTTTTTGGAAAGGATGATAAAAATGCCAGTATACAAAGATAAGAAGCGTGGCACATGGTATATTGTCACACGTTACAAAGATTGGACTGGCAAACTTAGAACCACCACAAAAAGGGGTTTTAAAACAAAGATGGATGCTAAAAATTATGAGATTGATTTTACTGAAATGAAAAACAATAGTCTTTCAATGACATTTGGAAGTTTCGTTAAAATTTATATGGACTCCATGCAAAATCGTTTAAAAGAAAATACACTACTCACAAAACAAACAATTATTGAAAAGAAGTTCCTTCCCTATTTTAAGGATAAGAAATTATGTGACATTACACCTAAAGATGTCATCTATTGGCAAAATGAAATGATGAAACAGACAAGTAGAAGAGATAAAGAATTTTCTCCAACTTATCTTAAAACAGTACACAATCAATTAAGTGCCATTTTCAATTATGCCGTCCGCTATTATGGACTTAAAGATAATCCAGCAAGAATTGCAGGCTGCATGGGAAAAGAAACAAATGGAGAAATGCAGTTTTGGACAAAAGAAGAGTACATGAAGTTTTCCAAAGCCATGATAAAAAAAGCCCATCAAATCATATAAAATGATTTGTATGGGCGCTTTTCATTTGC
>OJNS01001285.1_pt1 | contig 13129 bp, 9 predicted proteins | sample 1597911 | NCBI WGS metagenome assembly OJNS01 (sample SAMN01915214, study PRJEB22387) | human gut metagenome | isolation source: stool | host: Homo sapiens | place: USA
TAATAGGTCACAACGCAGGCTGCCGCCTGCCCGGTCTGCGCCGTCTCTTCCGTTGCCCCGGTCACATCCGTCTTCACCGCATCCGCACTTCCACATGCGGATAACAACAGCATCCCGCTTACCAGCATTGCGGTCATTGCCACCGCCACCCCATCATTTCTTCTTCTCATTTTTCCCTCCAACCTTTCTAATCAATTTTCTTGTTGTTTCTGATGATTAACCGGTTAAGTTTTCGTGTATTTTTTAAGCAAACCGCTGTATTCTGCAGTTTGCTTAACCGTTTAATCTATAACAAATGTAACACTCTTCCTGCAGGCTGTCAATAGTATTTTGTGCATCCCGCCCGGCACGTTTTTGTGTCATAGAAACGAAGTTTGCTATGACACAAAAAAATCCACCTTCCTACCCTGAATAGGAAGATGGATTTTTCTTACATCTGCAGCAGATATTCGATCAGTTTATGTCCCTCCGGGATAAAGTTCGTTGTCTGTGCAGCCTCGCGCTCATTGTAATGCCAGCTCTCACTGCGCTCTGCCGTGCTGTCATAGAGCAGATACGGCACATTGTCCGCCGTGTGTGTGCGCAGAGAAATCGGTGTCGGATGATCCGGAAGCACCACCATGCGGAAATCCTCTCCTGCCGCCGCAAGTCCCTCGGCGATCGGACGGATAATGCGCTCGTCCAGACGCTCGATCGCTTTTACCTTCTTTTCAACGCTTCCCTGGTGTCCCATCTCATCCGGTCCTTCCAGATGCACGTAGACAAAGTCATATCCGTCCTTCGTCAGGACATCTAACGCCGCGTTCGCTTTTCCCTCATAATTCGTATCCAGGCCGCCGTTCGCACCGTCCACTGTGATGACTTTCATGGAAGTGCCGACCGCAATTCCCTTCAGAAGATCAACTGCGGAAATCATCGCGCCCTTTTTGTGGGTGCGCTCCGTAAACGGATAGAGTGCCGGCTTTGTGCCTGCGCCCCAGACATACGGCGCGCTGGCAAAGCGGCTGAACGCGGGGCGCATGTCGGCACAGGCGGTCGGCGGGGCAGTCGGGCATAATCCCATCAGCATCATCGTTCCGTGCCATCGGGTCGTCGGCACGAACGGCAGCCTGACAGGGTACGCGGGCGGGCTTGACCGCAAAATCAGGCTGCTGGAAATGGAAAAAACGGACATGACCGGGCTGTTTCGACCGAGGAAAGAAACGACGATATGAGGCAAATGCGCCCCTGCGCGAAAAACGGAACCATCCATTGCTGAACCCGCAGGGGGATTTTTTGCCGTAATTCCCAATTCTGCGGAAGAAAACGCGCCGCCCGTTCGTTTCATTGTCAGAACACCGAATCAAAGGGGGATGCCGAATGAAGAAATGGTGTGCACTGCTGATGACCCTGCTCCTGATTTTGATGACCGCCGGGGCAGAGGAATTTTCGGGTGGCAAAGACTTCTGGGATGATGCGTACCGCTGCACCGTCGAAAATGGCTACTTGACCTTCCAGTCCGACGATGGTACGACGTATCAGCCGATTGCTGTGAAGGATGGCTTCGCGGAAGCAGCCAAGGCGCTCGCTGCGCAGGGAGATACGTTCGTCGCCGTGCCGATGGGGCTGACGCAGGCGCTGCTGCCCTATGTGGCGGATGAGCTGACCGGCGGCGCAGAGCTGGTCGAGATTTACTGCACGACGGCGCTGATTGGAATGCACCTGCGCGACGCGGCGAAGGGCGATGTGCTTCGCGTGGCGTGGTGGACGGGCGACGGCTATCAAATGGTTGACAAAGTCGTCGGGGAGGATTTTTCGCTGGACACGGTGCACGTCTCGGCAGGCGAAGTCAGCATGGAAGTCGAAGGACAGGAATACGCCTTGAAGCTGCGAAATGGAAAACTCGTTTTGTGGTACACCGCCGGCAGGAAAATTGTGTACATTCAGCCACACGCTATCGGTAATATGGAAGAAGTGATTTCGATGCGAAATGACAGCTACGTTTACGGCGCACATCCCTTCTACAACGTGGAAGCGGTGGACTTCACAGCCTTCCCCGAAACGTATGCGGAAATGCTGGCGCAGGTGGACAGCACGAACTGGGCGGTTGTGAACAACCCGAATCCGACCGATCGTCTGCATTTGCGCACAGAACCCGACCGCAAGTCGGTATCATTGGGCAAGTTCTACAACCGAACGCCGGTCTATGTGGACGAAATCCGCGACGAATGGGCGCACGTTACCATCGGGCGCGACCTGTCAGGGTGGATGATGACGAAGTATCTCGCATTTGGTGCGGATATGGACAAGGTGGAATGCGCGTTTCCGCAGTTGTCGCTGATAGAAAAGTATCAGGAGAATGTGGCGGATGAACTGGCCTATGACTATTATGTGTTCGATGTGCCGAACATGTCGGCGACAAAAACGCTCTGGAATTGGGGTGAAGAGTGCTATTTGATTGGCGTGATTGACGACTTCTATATTATTATGGACACCGACGAAAACGTGCGCTACATTCCGCAGGACTGGCTCTGGGCGGGCAACGGGTAAGGGGAGAAGGCCAATGAAGAAACTGCTTGCGCTGCTGATGATTTGGCTGCTCCTGCCCATTGCTGGCGCGGAAGAAGCGTATACCATGCAGGATGGTTCGCTGATTTTGTTGGACGGCGCTGGACGGAAATGTCAGCCGATTGCCATGAAACCGGACTTTCCGGAAGCACTGCTGGCGGATGCGGACATATCGGGCGCAATCCAGCTGAATCTGCCGGAGACGCTGCTGCCGTATGTGTCGGATGAGCTGACCGGCGGCGAGACGCTGACGGCGCTGTATTGCACGACGGAACTGATTGCCATGCACACGGTGGATGCGGCGGATGGCGACGTGCTGCGCGTGGCGTACAGGACGAATCTGGGAAATTATGTTATCCGCAAGGTGATTGGTGTGCCGTTCAGCTTCGACCGCTACCACGGCGGCGCGGCGTCCATCCTGCTGTGCGTCGATGAAATAACGTACTGCATGACGTGCGAAAGCGGTTATCTGACGCTGCGTGAGGTCTGGAACGGAGCGGGCGGCATCGGCATCAAGCGCCACGCCCTCTACGATTTGCAAGCCTGCGTGGAGTCGACAGGCGGAAACGCGGGCTTCCGCTACGGCAATCATCCGTATTCCGACGTGACCGACCTGCCGTTTGCAGAGTTCCCGACGACCTATGAAGAAGCCATGCAGCACCTTGACCGCACGAATTGGGCGGTCGTCAACAACCCAAATCCGGCGGATCGACTGTACCTGCGCGGCAAGGCGAGCAAGGAAGGGCGCAATCTCGGCAAGTTCTACAACCGAACGCCCGTGTATGTGGAGGAAATCCGCGGCGACTGGGCATATGTGCGCATCGGGCGCGCGACGACGGGTTACATGATGACCAAGTATCTGGCGTTCGGCGAGGATGCGGACAAGGTGGAATGCGCGTTTCCGCAGCTGGAGGTGCGCGAAGAATATCGGCTGAACGTGGCGGACGAGACGACGTATGAATTTGAGGTGCTGGATGAGCCGAGCAAATCCGCACCGTACACGCGCTGGCACAGCGGGGACAACTGGGTCGTTATCGGCATCAAGGGCAATTACTACATCGTCATGAACGACAACGAGAACGTATGCTACATCCCGCAAAGCCACCTTTGGGCGGGAAACGGCTGACGAAAGAGCAAAATCCGCATGAAAAGAATCCTTGCACTGTTTTTGCTTCTGCTGATGAGCGCCGCGTGTGCTGAATCCGCCCCGCTCCCGTACGCCATCGAATCCGGTTTCCTGATTTTCCCCGCCGAGGACGGCAAGCAGCCCGTGCCCATTGCCGTGAAGGACGGATTCGCCGCGAAAGCGCAGGAATTAGCGGCTGAAAACGCCTATCTTGGAACGCCGATGAATCTTCCGGAGGCGCTGCTGCCGTATGTGTCGGATGAGCTGACGGGCGGCGAAGAACTGGTGGAAATCTACGCGACGGAAGCTGTCATCGTGATGCACACCTGCAGTGCGGCGGACGGCGACGTGCTGCGCTGGGCGGAGTTGGACGGCGGGCAGTATGCGGTGTACCGCAAAATCATCGGGACGGATTTCTGGCTGCAAACGTCAAACGCGGCGGGAAATCTGGCGGAAATTTTCATCGAGGGCGAGCCGTATTACGAATATCGCCTGACGCTGGCAGACGGGAAGATGCTGCTGCATTCGGTCTGGGGTGAGCAAGTGTATTTTATCATTGAACCGCACGCGATTTGCAATGACGGCACGTTGACCACCTGCACGAGCGATGGCTATGTGTATGGCAATCATCCGTATTATGACGTGACCGACCTGCCCTTTGCGGAGTTTCCGACGACCTATGAAGAAGCCGTTCAGCACCTTGACAGCACGAACTGGGCGGTTGTCAACAACCCAAATCCGACCGATCGTCTGTATTTGCGCGAGAAACCCGACCGCAAGTCGGTATCATTGGGCAAGTTCTACAACCGAACGCCTGTCTATGTGGACGAAATCCGCGGCGACTGGGCGCATGTCACCATCGGGCGCGACCTCTCTGGCTGGATGCTGACGGACTATCTGGCGTTCGGCGAGGATATGGACAAAGTGGCGTGTGCGTTCCCGCAGTTGATTGTCAAGGACGAGCATCAGGAGTATGGGGCGGACGAATTTGTCTACGAATACCGCGTGTTCGATGCGCCGGACTTGTCGGCGGACACGATGCGCTGGAACAGCATGGAAAGCTACTACCTCATCGGCGTGTCAGGGGAGTTCTACATCATCATGAACAGCGAAGAAGCGATTGGCTATATCCCGCAGGACTGGCTCTGGGCGGGCAATGGGTAAATCAAAAGCGTCGGACAGCCATGAAAACTGTCCGACGCTATTTTACTGCATGTTTTTGAGGTACGCGAAGATATCGCGGGCAATCGGCGCAGCGGTTGAGCCGCCGCCTTGACCATCGTCGATATCCTCGACGACGACGCACAGCGCGTAGGGGACGTCCTGTGCGAAGCCGATGAACAGACCGTTCGTGATGGCACGTCCGTTCAGTGATGTTTCCGCGCTGCCGGTTTTGCCGCAGATAATCATCCCGCTGACGGCAGCGCGTGTGCCTGTGCCGCTGGTGACGACCGCGCGCATGTACTCCGCCAGAATCGCGGCTTGCCCCTCCGTCATGGCGGTGTGGTAGACGCGGCTGGAGCGGGTATAGCGCGTCACGCCGGACGGGCTGGCGACGCGGTCAATCAGCACGGGTTCCATCATCACGCCCTTGTTCGCGACGGCGGCGGCGAGCAGGCACAGGTGCATCGGCGTGGCGGTGATGGCGGACTGCCCGAAGCCGCTCATGGCGATGTTGAAATTGCTGCGGCTCGTGGTCGGATAGATGCTGTTCTCTACGACGAGATCGCGGAAAAGGAAGTTGTCGTTAAAGCCAAAGGATTCCGCCGCTTCGCGCAGCGCCTTATCGCCCATGGACAGCGCGTACTGTGCAAAGGCGTTGTTGCAGGAGCGCATGAAGGCGGTTTTCAGGTCAATTGCGCCGTGGCTGGCGGAGCCGTAGTCATGGATGATCTGCCCGTCCACGGTCAAATTGCCGGTGCAGTTGACTTGCATCGTCTGCGCGGAGGGGTTCACGCGGAGCTGCGCGGCGGCGGTCACAAGTTTGAATGTGCTGCCGGGCGTGTAGGGGTTCTGCGTGACACGGTTCCAGTAGGCGTTGGAGGAGGCGGACACGGCGCTGCTGCTCATGGGGTCGAACGTCGGCAGACTGACCATCCCCAGCACTTCGCCTGTCTTGTAGTTCATCACGACCGCCGCGCCGGCTTTGCCGGGCGCGCGCCGCTGGAAGGATTGCAGAATTGCCGTGCAGAGGGAACTGTCCACGGTCAGCGTCACGTTGTCGCCGTGACGCTTCTGTCCGGTCACAAGCGCCTGAATCCGCTCCCAAATCCCGGTCTGGAAGCCGTAGAGGTACGCCGTTTGAAAACTTTCAACCCCGTTGGCAACCTGCCCGTCGGAATCGCCCAGCAGGTGCACAACGGCGCGGCGGGCAGCTTCATTCGCCTGATAAACGCGGGTGACGGTGCCGTCCTCGCTGACGGAAGAGGTCGCCAGCACCACGCCGCTGCGGTCGAGAATATCGCCCGGCACGACGTTCTGCTTCTGCGCCCGTACACGCGGATTTTTCGCGTAGGTGAACCAGCGGTTGCCGTAGAGGGCGATCGAGTGCATCCCGTATGTGCCGAGCAGGGCAAAAAGCGCGAAGAGGAAGAAAGCAAGGAGCTTGAATTTGAACCGCTGCCGCTTCATGCCGCACCTCCACCGTAATCCGCCAAGTCCGCGTCGCGCGCCAAATCATCCTCATTGACGCTGGAAACGCCCTGAATCAGCCCAATCAGGCACAGACACGCCACCAGCGACGTGCCGCCGTAGCTCACGAACGGCATTGTCACGCCCGTCAGCGGAATCAGCTTAATCACCCCGCCGATGATGATGAACGTCTGCAAGCCAATCATGGCGGTGCAGCCCATTGCCAGCAGCCCGTGGAAGCGGGTGCGCGCCGCCATTGCGATGGATGTGCCGCGCCAGATGATGGCAACATACATCAGCAGCACGCACGAGCCGAACAGCATCCCGAACTGCTCGCAGATGACGGAGAAGATGAAGTCCGTGTGGTAAACGGGAATCGTCGTCGGGCTGCCCAGTCCCAAGCCGACGCCTAACACGCCGCCGCTGGCAATTGCCATCAGGCTTTGAATGAGCTGATAGCCCGCGTTGTCGTAGTCGCTCCACGGGTCGAGCCAAATCGCGACGCGCTTTTTGACGTGCGCAAACTTCTGATAGCCCAGCAGCGCCGCGCCGACGCCGCCGCCGATGCCGCACAGCATCAGCACCGGATTCCCGGACGAAGCGAAATAGAGCATCAGCGCCACGCCGTAGTATAGCAGCGCCGTGCCGAGGTCGGCTTGCAGCATCAGCACGCCAAGACATGCCACAGAGAAGCCAAGCCACGGAATCAGCCGCCGATCCGCCATGAATCGGCTGATGACGATGATGAGCGTCAGCTTGACGATTTCGCTGGGCTGAACGGAGATGCCGCCGACATAGAACCAGTTTTTCGCGCCGTACGTCTCCTTGCCGATGAACAGCGGGAGGACGAGCAGCACGAGCGAGAGCAGCATCATCGGCCACACGAGCAGCCGGAAGCTGCGCCCGACGCGGATGAGGTAGATGCACACGACCATCGCTGCCAGCCCGACGAAATAGTAGATGGACTGGTGGTAGGCATACGTCGGGTTGGTGTCGTAGAGGACGAGCAGCCCCAGCGCACACAGAAAGTTGGTCAGCGACAGCAGCAGCTTATCCACCGGGAAGAGCCGCGGCAGGAAGCCAGTTGTGAACGCGCTCGCCAGCGGTACGGCGACGGCGAGTGCGAGCGCCTGCCATTGGAAATCGCGCAGGAAGAGAAGGCAGAATGCGCTGATGTAGAAAATCGAGACCGCCCGCGACAAAGAGCGTCCGGGGTCTTTCTGCTTTTCACGCCCGCGCCGGCGGTCACGCGCCAAGGAAATCACCTCGCAAAAAATGAAATAGGCGCCTTCTGGCGCGAGAATCTGATTATCATAGAAAGGTATTGTGCGGAAAGCGTTTTGTAATCATAAAAATAAGCAACACGCCAATACAAGTATGGTAGTGTGCACTCGAAGGTTTCCAAAGGGCGATCGCAAACTTCGTTTGTTTTCATGCCCTTTGGTCGCGCCCGCAGGCGCGAAATCCCTCTGCAACAATAAAAAGTTAGTGATCTTTTTGCACTGCCAGAGTTGACTTTCCTATTGTAATGGTAAAAAGAGCAGCTTCCAGAGGGCTTTCCGATCGCCCTCTGGACTCCTTCGGCGGTCGCCTCCCATGTTACTTGAACTGTACTTGGAAGGTTTCTTAGTTACTGGCAGGGACGCTTCGCTGCCTGCGCCTTTGTTGACTGTTTCCTTTGAGTTGAGCGCCCGAAAAACAGTTGGGGCGTTGCCCCAAACCCCACAAGGGAGCTCCGCCCCTTGACCCTGCAAGGGGCAGACGAAAAGGGACGAAGTCCCCCCTTGACCCTTTTTTTGCAGCCATACTTGGTCGCTTTTCCCTTCACCTTGGGTTAAGTGGCTTTTTATTTTCCACCCAGCAATTTATTCAAAGGGCTGCGATACACCGAAATCGCCTTCGCCGGGCACATCTCCTGACAGCAATAGCACCGAATACACTTTTTGTAGTCGTATTTCGCTTTCTTCCCATGCCCGCTGTGCACCGCCTTCTCCGGCACAGGGCATGCCTCCTGACACACCCCGCAGCCAATGCACTTCTTCAAATCCACCTTCGGGCGGTGCTGCAAAAACGGCAGCAGCGGCATCAGCTTCGGCAATAGGCCCTTCTTCATCGTGCCGCGGAACACGTCAAACTGCGCATTGCCGTACTTTTCCCGCGCCTGCGATACCGTCAGCACCCCGTCCGGCGTCAGCACGTCAATCAGCCCTTCGTCCATCACGCCGATGCCGCCCTTCGCGCCGCGCACGCAGGTGGGGACAGTCGCCGGGTCGAGGTGGATGAGCGCGGCATACACCGTGTCCAGCGCAACGGGGTCGGCGGAGAAGAGCAGCACATTCATCGCAATCGGCGTGCCGGAGGTCGGGCCGTTGCCTTCCATCGCGATGATGCCGTCCATGATGTGCAGGCGCGGGCGGACGCAGCGGTGCAGGTCGGTCAGCATATCCGCGAAAACCCAGCTGTCGGGGTACGCGGCGTGTCCAGCCGCCTTGTTGACCCCGGTGATGCAGCCGTACAGATTTTTGACTGCGCCCGTGATGCGCTCCAGCGCGTGGGTTTTCATCTTGCAGATGTTGATCATCGCGTCGGCATCCTGCACGCCCTTGCAGAGGTAAAACGACTTTGCCGTGTGTCCGTCGGGGAAGGGAACGACACTGCCGGAGAAGAAATCCGCCATTTCTACGCCGTAGCGCACAGCGACCTCCGCAATGCCGGATGCCTGCGCCGCCTTGTCGGGCGAGGTGGTCGGGTTGCCGGGACTGTCGCCATAAGACAAATGCGTATAGCCACTTTCGCGCAGCAGGCGGCAGACGGCGGAGAAGACAGCCGGGTGCGTCGTAATCGCCTTCTGCGGCAGGGCGCGGGAGAGCAGATTCGGCTTGAGCAGAACGCGCTCTTCGGGCTGCACAAAGCGAGCAATGCCGCCGAGCAAATCAACGCCCTGCAAAACAGCGGTATCCACCGCGGCTTGATCATAAGTGGCAATCGGAATCAGCGCGACGGGATGCTTCTCCATGCGCAAAATCCTCCTTGATGAAAAGCATTGCCCCCATTATACACCGCGAAAAAAGAAAAATCCACGCTTTTCCGGGTGCAATCCTGATTTTTGCTTGCAATTTTTACAATTGACAGGCTTTCAGGGGTTGAGATTATCCGCCGTTTAGGGTATAATGGGGGTATGCCTGAGCGCAACTAACGGAGCAAAGGAGTAAAGACGCTTTGGATCAGAATAATTATCAGGATAGATCCGTGCAGCAGCCAGCTGCCGAAGAAAAGACCAAGCCGCGCCGCCGCCGCGCAGATATGTACCAGCAGCAGGGAAACGCGGCAAATGTGACGAACGCGGAAACGGCGAAGCCTGCCGTGGAAGATGTGTCGGGCACGACGCAGAAGATGCCGCCGATTCGCAGCACCTTCCAGCGCAATGCGGAGGCTGGGGAGACGAAACAGGTGAAGCCGGTCGCACCGGTCGCACCGGTCGCGCCGGTCGCACCGGAGCCCAACGCGCCGTTTGGGCAGAATCGGAGTGCGAATATCCCGACGCCCGGTGTGCCGCGCCCGGATGCCTCGCGCACGAGCCTGCCGCCGATGCGTCAACCGCAGAATGTCATCCGCCGCCCGGTTAAGCTGGACGGCATGGGCGAGGTGAAATCCGCCGCGGAACGACAGGAGGAAGCCCGCCATCGCACAAACCTGAACATGGAGCACGCAGGCGAGTCCTCGCGTCGAAATCACTTGCAAAACGAGTTCGCGCGCCCGCAGGAGGACGTGGAAGAGGAAGCGCCGCGCGGCAAGAAGAGCGCGCTGGCGGTGGTGATTGCCATCGTGCTGGTGATTGGTCTGCTCGTGGTGGGGCTTCTGCTGATTCCGGACAGCAATACCGGCTTCCTGGGCAACCTGAAGCGCACGATTACCGCGCCGCTGACCGGCCGCACGCAGACGCAGGCTGTCGCACCGACGGCATCGAGCTTCACTGCGTCGATTACCTCGTCCACCGCGCCGTATCAGATTACCTTCAACCTCGTCACCAGCAACAATGTTACGGACGTGCGCGTGGTGGATGAAAACGGAAATCCCTTTGACACGGTGACGCTGATGAGCCAGTCTAACACCGATAACACCGTCGTCTGGATTTTCACGCTGACAACCGCTGACGCCTACTCCGGCGTGATTGAGGCAGAAATGCTCAGCAATGAAGCGTGGATTCCGACCGGGTTCCGGCAGACGGTTTCGCTGGGCGGCAATAGCCCTGCGTCCATTTCCAACCTGCCGACGAATTTCTCCACAGCCGCAAACAATCCGGCTCAGCCGGATGCTCACGAACTGACCGCCGATTCCACCACGGAACCGACGGTCAGCCCTGCAATGGCGGAGAATACGCAAAATTTGGCGCTGACGATTTCGACGGAAGCGCCGACCGAAGCGCCGACGCTGATGCCGACCACAGTGCCGACGGAAATCCCGACGGAGATGCCGACGGAAGCCCCGACGCAGGCGCCCGTGCTGGTGACGCTCGCGCCGACGGAAGTGCCGACCGTTACCCCGACGATGGCCCCCGCGCCGCAGGAAACGGAAGAAATCATCCTCCCCGAAGAGAAAACGACGGAAACGCCTGAACCTGATCCCACGGAAGTGCCGACCGAAGAGCCAACCCCCGAACCGACTGCTACCCCGCGCCCTGTACTGACTTTCTCGGCGGACGCAAGCGCTGATCCGTCGCTGATTGCCGACACCGTGGTCTATCAGGATGACAGCCGCACCGCCGTGAAGGAATACACCCGCGACGAGAAGGAAATCATCGACATGCCCGCAGGCGACGACTACACGACGCGCAAAATCGGTGTGCTGACCTACCGCGGCACGGCATTCCGCCAGAACGCCGCCGTCGGCACAGTGGAAGACGCGACGCAGCTGACGCAGGTGTGGGCGGTCGAAACCGGCAGCCTGAAGGGCAAGAGCCGAACCTACTACGGCTTCTCGTGGGCGAATCAGCCTGTGATTGAGCAGTGGGCGCGCCGCGTGCGCCATGATATGCCCCTGCTGGACGGCAAGAACGACAAGACTGCATTGAAGGAAGTTATCGCCGCCAGCTTGGACGGTAAAATCTACTTCCTTGACCTTGAAGACGGCAGCAAGACCCGCGAACCGATTGAACTCGGTTACCCGATGCGCTCCACGCCCAGCCTCAGCACGCTGGCGTATCCGCAGATGTCCGTCGGGCAGTACGCGCGCTTCCTCGCCAACAAAACGGGCAGCATCGGTCAGCACTTCTATGATCTGCTGACGAACAAGGAGAACCTGACCATCGACGGTCTGGATGGCGGCAGCAAGAAAGACCGCGCGTACAACGATGTTGGCGCGTTCGACGGCTCGGCACTCTATGACCGCAACAGCGATACATACATCACCGCCGGCACGAACGGTATGCTCTACACCGTGCACATGAACACGGTCTACGAAACGCCGACGGATGAATCCGGCAACCTGAAAGTCAGCCCGACCATCACGATGATGAAGAGCCGCACGAAGAAACAGAAGGATGCCTACACGGCGGTGGAAGCACCCATTGCGATGTACGGCAGCTATGTGTTCTATGCGGATGTGGAGGGCGTGCTGCGCTGCGTTGACACGACGACGATGACCACCATCTGGGCAGTCGAAACGGGCGACGCGGTCAAGTCTGCCGTTGCGCTGGATTTTGACGACGACGGACGCCTCTGGCTCTACACGGCGAACACGCTGCTGAACCGCTCCAAGGGCGACGTTACCATCCGCCGCTACGACGCGACGACGGGCGCGGAGGATTGGTCGCTTGCCCTGAACGCGACGAAGAAAAAGGACTACACCGCGGGCGCGATGGCGTCCCCTGTCATCGGGCAATATCAGCTGGGCGACTTGGTGTACTACACGCTGTCCTACATTTCCGCTTCCGGCAGTGAAAAGCTGTTAGGCAGCGGCGCGAAGGCGCAGGAAGGCGTGCTGGTGGCGCTGAACAAGCAGACGGGCAAAGTCGTCTGGGCGAAGTCGCTGGGCGGCTACTGCTACTCGTCGCCCGTCGCGGTCTACAACGAGAACGGCAAGGGCTGGATTATTCAGGCGACGAGCGATGGCGTGCTCATGCTGCTGGACGGCTTGACGGGCGAGACCATCAACACCCTGCAGCTCAACGGCACGATTGAAGCGTCCCCGGCCGTCTACCAGAACATGCTTGTCATCGGCACGACCGGCAAGGGCACGAGCTTCCTCTACGGCGTGAAGATTGACTAAAAGAATCCAATGTGCGCTGGAATGACTGCCGTTCCGGTGTGCAGCAAAAAGTGCCTGCAAGGAGGCAGTCGGTTCGGCTGACCTGCTTGCAGGCGCTTTTCTGATGAAAGATTGAAAAAGGAGAGAAAAACTATGATTCTTGATTTGCAGCATATTTCTGAAACGCCGATTCACAACTTCAAGGGCGGCGACGGCATGGTGTATACGCGGATGTATTCGGACGATTTGAACCGCATCATGCTGGCGCGGATTACGCCCGGTTCGTCGATTGGGATGCATACGCATGAGACGAACAGTGAGATTGTGTATGTGCTGTCGGGGACGGCACGGATTATGATGGATGATGGGGAAGAGATTGTCCATGCCGGACAGACGCACTATTGCCCGAAGGGACATCGGCACGCGACCTACTGTGAGGGGAATGAGGATTTGGTGATTTACGCCGTCGTCCCGGAGCATGGGCAGGGCAAATAAAAAAGCCGCTTCACCCAAGGGGTAGGGAAAAGCGACCAAGCCGGGCAGCCCAAAAAGGGTCAAGGGACAATGTCCCTTGCAGGG
>OJNS01001293.1_pt1 | contig 13089 bp, 19 predicted proteins | sample 1597911 | NCBI WGS metagenome assembly OJNS01 (sample SAMN01915214, study PRJEB22387) | human gut metagenome | isolation source: stool | host: Homo sapiens | place: USA
GTTCTCTCTTTTCTCTTGTACTACACTTGCTTCTTTTCAGTCTTGTCAATGAACTGTGCCCTCCGTTTTCGCTCCGGTTGACCCGGTGTTCTTTCGAAAAGCGATGCAAAGGTAGGCGTTTTTATATATTCCCTCCAAATTTTTTGAGGACTTTTTTATGCTATAAAACATACTTTTTTCTCAACTCCCCCATTTTCACTCCGTTACAAACAAACTTTTTTTCGCGATTTTTTGCGACTATGCCAAAAGCCTGCCTCCCCGGAACGAAAACAGAGCGGAATTAGACAATCGTTTTATAACCATATTGGGCTACGCTACCCAGCTCCTCCTCGATACGGAGCAGTTGATTGTATTTGGCCATGCGGTCGGAACGGCTGAGCGACCCGGTTTTTATCTGCCCGGCATTGGTCGCTACGGCAATATCGGCAATAGTGGCATCTTCGGTCTCGCCCGAACGGTGCGAGATGACAGCCGTGTACCCGTTGCGCTGCGCCAACTGTACGGCCCGAAGCGTCTCGGTAAGGGTGCCTATCTGATTAAGTTTTACCAATATGGAGTTGGCGCAATGCTTGCGAATACCCTCGGCCAGGTAGTCGACATTGGTCACAAAGAGGTCGTCGCCTACGAGCTGACACTTGTCGCCAATCAAATCGGTGAGGAGACGCCAACCTTCCCAATCGTCTTCGCTCATGCCGTCCTCGATCGAGTCGATAGGATAGCGCATGATAAGGTCTTGCAGGTATTCGGCCTGCTGTTGAGTCGTGCGCTTGACACCACCGGGTCCCTCGAAACGCGTATAGTCGTAGAGTCCATCGACATAAAACTCGGACGACGCACAGTCGAGAGCAATGCGCACATCGCGCCCCGGCATATAGCCGGCCTGGTTCACGGCATCGAGTATGGTCTCGATGGCAGCCTCGGTACCCGGCAAGGCAGGGGCAAAGCCTCCTTCGTCGCCCACGGCGGTACTCAACCCTTTGCCATGCAGCACCTTCTTCAAGGCCTGGAACACCTCGGCCCCCATGCGCAACCCCTCCTTAAAAGAGGATGCCCCTACGGGACGAATCATAAACTCTTGAAAAGCAATAGGAGCATCGGAATGCGAGCCGCCGTTGATGATATTCATCATGGGGACGGGCATCACATAGGTATCGGCCCCACCGATATAACGATACAGAGGGATACCCAATTGAGCGGCAGCCGCTTTGGCCACAGCCAGGGAGACACCCAGGATGGCATTGGCTCCCAGCTTCGACTTCGAGGGGGTACCGTCGAGGTCGATCAGCTGCCGGTCGATACGACTCTGCTCGAAAGGGTCGGCCCCTTTGAGAGCTTTTGCAATCACATCGTTGACATGATGCACAGCCTTCTGCACACCTTTTCCACCATAGCGCGATTTATCGCCGTCGCGCAATTCGAGGGCCTCATGTGCCCCGGTCGATGCGCCCGAAGGAACAGCGGCACGGCCTCTAACACCCGAATCGAGCACTACATCGACCTCGACCGTGGGGTTACCTCGTGAATCGAGAATCTCCCGAGCTTGAATGTTTGCAATCTTTTCCATATCCATTTGATTTAATTGGTGATTTATACAGAACATTCCTTACTCTACTTTTCCCTATCGGAGGAGGACTGTTTAATAATTATTAACTATACGACAAAACCGTTTGGCGCTGCATGTATATACATTTGTAAGAAAGATGTGCAGATAGACTTCAAATCCATTATACACTAAACCAAAATATCTTAATACTAACCCTTAAACCGTAAACTGTATGAAAATTCATCGCATGAAAATTTCTACACTTTTGCTATGTGCTACCTTCTCGCTGGCAACAGTTGCTCAACCGCAAGCCGCAACCGAACCGATAACACCGCCCTACGCGGAGAGTTTCGCTAACGATGCTTTCGTAAACGACTACACCATTGTCGATGTAAACAACGACGGAGTAACCTGGGGCCCCTATCTGGGATCGGTTCAAATCTCGTACAACTCGAATGAGGCCATGAATGACTGGCTGATAACCCCGGCTCTGGCCCTCGAAGGGGGAAAAATCTACAACTTCTCGATTGAAGTAATGACCGGAAACGGCTCTTACAACGAGAGCTTTGAGGTGATGTATGGCAAAGAGAATACTCCCGAATCCATGACCGAGACCATCATCGAAAAAATGCAGGTCGCACACACCGTCTACAAGAGTTACAGCGGCACCCTCTCACCGAGCGAAAACGGTACCTACTATATCGGCATACACGGATGCAGCGATGCCGATATGCTCTCGATCAGTCTGAAAAACCTGAGTGTGGGCGAAGCCAAAGGGGCCTCGGCTCCGGCTGCTCCGTCGGACTTGACAGCAACTACCCGCACCAATGGTGAGTTAAAGGCCGACATCGCCCTCACCGCCCCCACCCTCGACCTGAACGGCGATGCCCTCGAGAGCCTCGAGAGTGTTCGCCTCATGCGCAACGACAGCCTCATACACACCTTTGACTCCCCGGCTCCCGGAGCAGAACTTACCTATGTCGACGAAGTGCCCGAATGCTCGCGCTACACCTACTCGGCCGTTGCCGTGAACGGTTCGGGCGAAAGTCCCGCCATCGAAACAAGCGCCTTCGTAGGAGTGCTGGAGCCCTCCAATCCCACCGGAATCAGCCTGACCGAAGGGAGCAAACCGGGTGAGGTGATTCTGAAATGGACACCCGTTACCACCGACATCCGCAACAACACACTCGACCCGGCCTTCGTGACCTACCGCATCTACGGCGGCGACGGCCTGGCCACACTCCTGTTCGACGGTATTACCGGCGACTCCTATACCTTCCAGGCGACCGACGACGTGTCGACACAATCGTTTGTGCAATATGCCCTCGTAGCCGAGACCCGAGGTGGTATCTCAGACTTCATGAACTCCCCGTTGCTGCCTCTCGGTCCGGCCTATGCAACCCCGTTCGTCGAATCATTTGCCAACGGAACACCGGCTACTATCATAGGACTTTACAGCGACAATCTGGCCACCTGGAAAGGATTTACCAACGAAACGGGCATCGAATCGCAAGATGGCGACAACGGCTTTTTCGGCTCGGAGGGCTCCTACCTGCAAGACTCGGCTACCTTCGTAACCGGCAAAATAGACTTGAGCGGTCTCGAAACTCCGACACTTACCTTCTATACCTACAATATCGTAGATGGTGAAGATCGCGACATCAATACGTTGAGGGTTTCTGCAATCGCCAACGGAACTGTACAGGAGGTAAAATCGTTCCAGATTTGCGACCTCGGCGACCAAGAGGGATGGCTGAAGGTAGAGGCTTCGCTCGAGGCTTACAAAAGCCAGACCATACAACTGGAGTTCACCTCGCTCCACGCACTCTATCCCTATATCTTTATCGACAACCTGCGCATCGACAACTATGGCGCCAGTGCTATCGAAACAGCCACATCGGCCTCGGTATTCATCGCCGGCGGCCAAGGCGAGATAATCATCGCCGGAGCCACCCACGAGCGCGTGGAGGTATTTACCATCGACGGCCACCTCGTGACCCAGCAGACGATAGCGGCTCCCGAATATCGCCTGCCGTTGACACCGGGCATCTACATAGCCCGTGTGGGACAAACTACGCAAAAGGTAATCGTGAAATAATCGATTGCAATCGGTCTCCCTCACGAGACCGATTCCGCCACAAAGGGCTGTACCTGCCGAACCGTTACGTCGGGGTGGTACAGCCCTTGTTTTAGTCCTATATCCGTAAGACCAATCACCCCAAGGCCGCCACCCAAACGTCGGCAAATGCCCCATACAACCGTCGAATGACCGCCAAATAATCCTATACAACAGCCTCTCCCCAAACCCGACAAGACTGTCTGCCCCTATCTCTACAGCCGTTTCCCGGACAAGCACTACCACCCCGACAGAAAAATAAAAAGCCCCCCGAACACTCGGAGAGCTTTTTACTATATAGCAATAAATCGATCCTCTTATTCTGCAGCTTTTTCCTCGGCAGCAGGGGCCTCGGCGGCCGGAGTTGCAGGAGCTTCAGCAGCGGGAGCAGCAGCCTCGGCAGCAGCAGGAGCGGCGCTCTTTTTCGAACGACGGGTACGAGTTGCTTTCTTAGCGGCTTTCTCTTTGAGCATGTTTTCGTTGTAGTCAACGAGCTCGATCATACAAGTAACGGCGTTGTCGCCCAAACGGTTGCCCGTTTTCAAGATACGGGTATATCCTCCGGGACGGTCGGCAATCTTAACCGAAATCTCTTTGAACAGTTCGGTAACAGCCTGTTTGCTCTGCAAGTAGCGGAATACTACACGACGCGAAGCGGTAGTATCTTCTTTGGCACGATTGATCAGGGGCTCGACATACATTCTCAGCGCTTTGGCTTTGGCCAACGTGGTGAAGATTCTTTTGTGGAGAATCAAAGAAGTAGCCATATTGGACAACATAGCGTCGCGGTGAGCTTTGGTACGACCCAAGTGGTTGAATTTCTTATTATGTCTCATCGTTTTACTCTTTATCTAATTTATATTTCGAGATATCCATTCCGAACGAAAGGTTCAAGTTGGCCAAGAGCTCATCGAGCTCGGTGAGCGATTTCTTACCGAAGTTGCGGAACTTCAACAAATCGGTCTTGTTGAATACCACCAGATCGCCAAGGGTCTCGACATCGGCCGACTTCAAGCAGTTGAGGGCGCGTACCGACAAGTCCATGTCGACCAGTTTGGTTTTGAGCAACTGGCGCATGTGCAATACTTCCTCGTCGAACTCTTCATTACCATCGGCATCGTTGGTCTCGAGCGTGATTTTCTCGTCAGAGAACAACATGAAGTGGTAAATCAAGATTTTGGCAGCCTCTTTCAACGCCTCTTTGGGGTGAATGGAACCATCGGTTGTAATCTCAAGAATCAGTTTTTCGTAGTCCGTTTTCTGTTCTACGCGGAAATTTTCAACAGAATATTTCACATTCCGAATCGGGGTATAGATCGAATCGATAGGAATTACATTCACATCGTCGGCGGGGTTGCGGTTCTCATCGGCGGGAACATAGCCACGGCCTTTGTTGATGGTGATATCTATTTGAAAACTTGCGCTTGAATCCAAATGGCAAATAACCAAATCGGGGTTCAAAACTTCGAAACCGGTAAGCGATTTACCGATGTCACCTGCCTTGAACACGTCCGTACCCGAAACAGTAATGGTTACTTTTTCATTCTCGATTTCTTCAACGACCTGTTTGAAACGAACCTTTTTGAGATTCAGAATCACGTTTGTCACGTCCTCGATCACACCGGGAATCGTAGAAAACTCATGCTTTACGCCATCGATACGAATCGACGTAATCGCAAAACCTTCAAGCGAGGAAAGGAGGATACGGCGCAAGGCGTTACCCACGGTAACACCGTAGCCGGGCTCCAACGGACGAAATTCGAATTTACCGAAAAAATTGTCCGCTTCCAGCATTAATACTTTATCGGGTTTTTGAAATGCTAATATCGCCATGGAATCAATTATTGTTTAGAATACAACTCAACGATCAACTGTTCTTTAATGTTTTCAGGGATATCGGCTCTTTCGGGCAAATGCAACAATTTACCGCTCTTCAAGCTCTCGTCCCACTCTAACCAAGGATATTTGCTGTGATTGAATCCAGCAAGTGCATCGGCTATAACCTCGAGCGATTTGGCTTTCTCACGAACGCCAACTACTTGACCCGGTTTTACCGAATACGACGGGATATTCACCACTTTGCCGTCGACAACAATGTGACGGTGCAGCACGAGCTGACGGGCAGCGGCACGCGTGGGGGCGATGCCCAAACGGAATACCACGTTGTCGAGACGAGCTTCGAGCAGTTGAAGGAGCACTTCACCCTTCACACCTTTGGTACGAGAAGCCTTCTCGAAGAGGTTTCTAAATTGTTTTTCCAATACACCGTAAGTGTATTTGGCTTTTTGCTTTTCACGAAGCTGAACGCCATACTCGGAAGTTTTTCTTCTCTTGTTGATGCCGTGTTGTCCCGGGGGATAGTTCTTTTTCGTAAGAACTTTATCGGGGCCAAAAATAGCTTCGCCAAATTTACGAGCGATTTTTGTTCTAGGTCCGGTATATCTTGCCATTTCTAAAATTTTTTAATTATTAAATATTGCGAACCGAGAAGAGTGCAGCCGCGATTGCAGAGAGGATTATTATGCAATCTTATTCACTGTTCGGGATTCTCTGTTTACAAATAAAGAAAAATTAAACTCTTCTTCTCTTAGGAGGACGACAACCATTGTGCGGCAGCGGAGTTACATCGATAATCTCGGTTACTTCGATACCAGCGCCATGAATAGTTCTTACAGCCGATTCACGACCGTTTCCGGGGCCTTTTACATAGGCTTTCACTTTCCTCAAGCCCAGGTCATAAGCCACTTTTGCACAATCTTGTGCGGCCATTTGAGCGGCGTAAGGAGTATTTTTCTTAGAGCCTCTGAAGCCCATTTTACCTGCCGACGACCACGAAATCACCTGACCTTCGCTGTTGGCAAGTGTTACAATAATGTTGTTGAACGAAGAATGGATATGGGCCTGGCCAACGGCATCAACCTTTACAACCCTCTTCTTTGCTGCGACTGTTTTTTTTGCCATACTTACTTATTATTTAGTAGCTTTTTTCTTATTTGCAACGGTTTTCTTTTTACCTTTACGCGTACGAGCGTTGTTCTTGGTGCTCTGGCCTCTCACAGGCAAACCGATACGGTGACGGATACCCCGGTAGCAACCGATGTCCATCAGACGTTTGATGTTCAGCTGTATTTCGGTACGAAGGTCACCCTCCACCTTATACTCGGTACTGATGATTTCACGTACTTTTGCCGACTGGTCGTCGGTCCAATCTTTCACTTTGATGTCTTTGTCAATGCCGGCTTTACTCAAAATGGAATTAGCCGCGCTACGACCGATACCATAGATATAGGTCAAGGCGATCTCTCCTCTCTTATTTTGCGGCAGGTCTACACCAACAATTCTTATTGCCATATATTAGAATCTTTTAATTTGCAAAAATAATAATAAATTTATCCTTGACGTTGTTTATACTTAGGATTTTTCTTGTTAATTACGTACAAACGGCCGTGTCTTCTCACGATCTTGCTATCGGGCGTACGTTTTTTCAATGATGCTCTTACTTTCATATTGTTGTTTTTTATTTATATCTAAAAGCAATTCTTCCTTTGGTCAAATCATAGGGCGACATTTCGATCCGCACCTTATCACCCGGGAGTATCTTGATGAAGTGCATACGCATCTTTCCCGAGATATGGGCGGTTATCTCATGCCCGTTTTCCAACTCTACGCGGAACATGGCATTCGACAATGCCTCCACGATTACACCATCTTGTTCTATTGCAGCTTGCTTCGCCATAAATTATAGTTAAATTGATTTGTCTCCTAAAACTTGCTCTACATATTCAAACGAAGAGAGTATATCGGCCTTCCCTCCTTTGATTGCTATCGTGTGCTCGAAGTGAGCAGCGGGTTTGCGATCGCGTGTGCGGGTAGTCCAACCATCGCGCTCGATGACGATATTGCGTGAACCCAGGTTGATCATAGGCTCGATGGCAATACACATGCCGTTCTTGAGCAGCGGGCCGGTACCGGGACGTCCGTAATTGGGGACATTGGGCTCTTCGTGCAGGTGCTTGCCTACACCGTGTCCGCACAACTCCCTCACTACAGAATAACCACGAGCTTCGCAATAGGTTTGGATGGCATGGCCAATATCGCCTATGCGTTTTCCCTCGACAGCGTGCTCGATGCCCAGATAGAGCGACTCTTTGGTGGTCTTGAGCAACTGTTTCACTTCGGGGGCAACCTCGCCTACACAGAAGGTATAGGCCGAATCGCCGTTGAAGCCGTTTTTCACTACGCCGCAATCGATCGACACGATGTCGCCCTCGCGCAGGGCGTAGCTGTTGGGAATGCCGTGTACAATTACCTCGTTGACCGAGATGCAAAGAGAGTTGGGATAGCCGGCGTAACCCAGGAACCCGGGTTCGGCCCCGTGATCCCGAATGAACTCCTCGGCTATCTTGTCGAGCCGGAGGGTGGTAATCCCGGGGGCTACCCACTTGGCCATTTCGCCCAGGGTCATGCCCACCAAGAGATTACTCTCCCGCATCAACTCTATCTCTTCGTCCGTTTTAAGATAAATCATTATCTATACTCCTTGTTTTAATAAGCTCCGCTACGACCTTTAATGCGGCCCGATTTCATCAGACCGTCGTAATGGCGCATCATCAAATGGCTTTCGATTTGTTGCAAAGTATCCAACACTACACCTACCAGAATGAGCAGCGACGTTCCGCCGAAGAACTGAGAGAACTCGGCGCTTACACCGCAAATCTGGGCAAAGGCCGGCATGATAGCCACGATAGCCAGGAAGATAGAACCGGGCAACGTGATTCTCGACATAATCGAGTCGAGGTAGTCGGCAGTCTTCTTACCGGGTTTCACTCCGGGAATAAAGCCGTTGTTGCGTTTCATATCCTCGGCCATCTGCGTGGGTTGCACGGTGATTGCCGTATAGAAGTAGGTGAAGACGATGATAAGGAATGCAAACACGAAGTTATACCAGAATCCCGTCATCGACATGAACGATTGCCAGAACGAACTTGCGTTGGTCACGCTGAACCCGGCAATGGTGATGGGGATAAACATGATGGCCTGGGCAAAGATGATAGGCATCACACCGGCCGTGTTGACCTTCAAGGGGATATACTGGCGAGCGCCGCCGTACTGTTTGTTACCCACAATACGTTTGGCGTATTGTACGGGGACTTTCCGGGTGCCTTGTACGAGCAGAATTGCTGCGGCGATAACGGCCAGCAGGAAGACGATCTCGACCAGGAACATCACCAAACCACCTTGTTTCGAAGCCAGACGGCTGGTAAACTCGGCGGCGAAAGCCAGCGGCAGACGGGCGATGATACCGACCAGGATGATAAACGAAATACCGTTACCGATACCTTTGTCGGTGATACGTTCGCCCAGCCACATGATAAACATACTACCGGCAGCAAGCACGATTGTAGAAGAAACTATAAACAACCAACCGGAGGGGAATAAGGCCGAACCCATCTGTACTTTCAGGTTCACCAAGTAGGCGGGACCTTGCAGGAGCAGAATGATAACGGTCAAATAGCGGGTGTATTGGTTAAGTTTCGTACGACCGCTCTCGCCTTCGCGTTGCAGCTTCTGGAACGAGGGCATCACCATACCCAGCAATTGAATCACAATCGAGGCGGTGATATAAGGCATAATTCCCAAGGCAAAAATCGAAGCGTTGGAGAATGCACCTCCCGAAAACATATCGAGCAACTGCATCAGACCCTTGCTCGTCTGGTTGCGCAAGGCATCCAGATTGGCAGGATCGATACCCGGAAGCACGACGTATGACCCCACGCGGTATACCAGCACCAGCAGGATAGTGGTGATGATACGTTTGCGGAGGTCTTCGATTTTCCAAATGTTTTTTATAGTTTCTATTGCTCTCATTGTATTAGAGTTTGACTACTGTTCCACCTGCGGCAACGATAGCAGCTTCGGCAGTTTTGGAGAATGCGTGAGCGCAAACTTCCAATTTGGCCGTAAGAGCACCTTTACCAAGAATTTTCACTAACTGATTCGAAGAAATAAATCCGGCAGCCACAAGTGTTTCGATGTCGATCTTCTCCAATTTCTGGCTATCGGCCAGCGATTGCAGAGCCTCGAGGTTGATGCCTTTGTATTCTACACGATTTATATTCTTGAAACCAAATTTCGGAACACGGCGTTGGAGAGGCATCTGACCACCCTCGAAACCGATTTTGCGTTTGTAACCCGAACGCGACTTTGCTCCTTTATGACCTCTGGTAGAAGTTCCACCCAAACCCGAACCCGGTCCGCGACCGATTCTCTTTCTTGTTTTGGTTGACCCTTCGGCGGGTTTTAAATTACTCAAGTCCATATTGTTACTTTTTTTTAATCGATGGATAAAATTACTCAACTACTTTCACCAGGTGTTTTACCTTCTCTACCATACCCAGGATTTGGGGGGTAGCGTCGTGTTCTACGACATGGTTGAGTTTTCTCAAGCCCAGTGCATCAAGTGTCTTCTTCTGTACAGCGGGGCAGTTGATGCGGCTCTTTACTTGTTTGATCTTTATCTTTTCCATTGCTTCTCCTCCGTATTAACCTTTAAAGACTTTTTCCACAGAGATACCTCTGTTTTGAGCTACGGTAGCCGCATCTCTCAGTTCGCACAAGGCAGCAATCGTGGCTTTCACCAGGTTGTGGGGGTTGGACGAACCTTTCGATTTGGCCAGCACGTCGGTAATACCTACGCTCTCAAGCACGGCACGCATGGCACCACCGGCCTTTACTCCGGTACCCGGAGAAGCAGGTTTGATATATACGAGGGCACCGCCGAATTTGGCCAGCTGATCGTGGGGGATGGTACCTTTGAGAACCGGTACTTTCACCAGGTTCTTCTTGGCAGCTTCCACACCTTTGGCGATTGCGGTAGTTACCTCGCTCGCTTTACCCAGGCCCCAGCCTACGATACCGGCTTCGTTGCCCACTACGACAATAGCCGAGAAGCTGAACGTACGGCCTCCTTTGGTTACTTTCGTTACACGGTTGATGGCAACCAGACGGTCTTTCAACTCGATGTCGTTTGTCGATTTTACTCTATTTATTTTTCCTGTCATGACGATTAAAATTTAAGGCCACCGTTGCGGGCAGCATCAGCTAATTCTTTTACTCTCCCATGATACAGGTAACCGTTGCGGTCAAATACAACCGTGGTAATACCGGCTTCCTGTGCTTTCTTGGCGATAGCTTCACCTACCTTGGCAGCCATCTCTTTTTTGGGAGCGGCTTCCATGCCTCTGGACGAGGCGGCGGCAAGAGTTCTGCCGGTGAGGTCATCGACCAATTGCACATATATTTGCTTATTGCTTCTAAACACCGTCATACGGGGACGCTCGGCCGTGCCGGAAACTTTACCGCGTATGCGGGTTTTGATTTTGAGTCTTCTTTCTATCTTCGTTGTCATGATAATACCTGTTTAATGATTATTTGGCACCTGCCGATTTACCCGATTTTCTACGGATTACCTCGCCAACGAACTTGATACCTTTACCCTTGTAAGGTTCGGGCTTGCGCAGCGAACGAATCTTGGCACATACCTGGCCGATCAGTTGCTTGTCGCACGATTCGAGAATAATCAACGGGTTTTTGTTTCTCTCCGATTTGGCTTCTACCTTGATTTCGGCAGGAAGTCTCAAGAAGATGGCGTGCGAGTAGCCCAGCGAGAGCTCGAGCACCTGGCCTTGGCTTTGGGCACGGTAGCCTACGCCCACCAGTTCCATCTCTTTCTTATACCCTTCGGAAACACCTACCACCATGTTGTGGATAAGAGCACGGTACAGCCCGTGGAGGGCACGGGTTTGTTTCTCATCATTAGGCCGGGTCACGTGGATAGCCCCGTCTACCATTTCAACTTTAATTTCGGGCGATACGGTCTGCGACAGCTCCCCTTTGGGTCCTTTTACCTTTACCTCATTTCCGGAGATAGTAACGGTAACTCCGGCGGGTACTACTATGGGCAATTTTCCTATTCTTGACATAATATATACCTCCTTTTAATTAGTAAATGTAACATAATACCTCACCGCCGATCTTCAGGTCGCTGGCCTCTTTGTTGGTCATCACGCCTTTCGAGGTGGAGAGAATTGCAATACCCAAACCGTTCAATACACGCGGCATGTCTTTGTAGCCGGTATAACGGCGCAAACCCGGACTCGATACACGAATCAGCTTTTGGATTGCGCTCACTTTGTTTACGGGGTCGTACTTCAAGGCAATCTTGATGGTGCCTCGGGGACCGTCTTCTACAAACTTGTAATTGAGAATGTAGCCTTTTTCAAAAAGGATTTTCGTGATTTCTTTTTTCAATCTCGAGGAAGGCACTTCAACTACTCTGTGATGAGCTTTGATGGCGTTTCTCAATCTTGTCAGATAATCTGCTATTGGATCTGTCATATAAAAATTTGTTTAAATTGATCCGGAGTCTCCGGACAATATTTAACACTAAAAATAATTACCAGCTTGCTTTCTTTACACCCGGGATAAGACCTGCCGAAGCCATTTCGCGGAATTGTATACGGGAAATCCCAAACTGACGGATGTATCCTTTGGGACGACCGGTGATCTTGCAACGGTTGTGCAGACGTACACGCGATGCGTTTTTCGGCAGCAGTTGAAGGGCCTCGTAATTGCCTTCTGCCTTGAGTTGTTTTTTCTTTTCGGCATATTTGGCAACCAGCTTGGCTCTCTTCACTTCACGAGCTTTCATCGATTCTTTTGCCATATCTTAGTCTTTTTTTGCGTTTTTAAAAGGTAAGCCAAATGCTTTGAGAAGAGCATACCCTTCCTCGTCGGTTTTGGCTGAGGTTACAAAGGTAATATTCATTCCCATAATTTTGGTAATACTATCGATATTTATTTCAGGGAAAATGATTTGCTCCTGAATTCCGAGGGTGTAGTTGCCTCGTCCATCGAGTTTGCTTTCGATACCTTTGAAGTCGCGGATACGGGGAAGAGACACGCGTACCAGACGCTCCAGGAACTCGTACATGCGCTCGTGACGGAGGGTTACCATCACACCGATGGGCATCTTCTTACGCAGCTTGAAATTCGAGATATCCTTGCGCGAGAGGGTTGCCACTGCTTTCTGACCGGTGATGGCCGTCAACTCGTTGATGGCGGTTTCGATGATTTTCTTGTCGGCCGTTGCTTCGCCAAGACCTTGATTGATCACGATCTTTTTCAAAACAGGCACCTGCATGATCGACGAGTAGTTGAACTCCTTCTGCAAGGCGGGCACGATTCTTTCAAGATATTCTTTCTTCAGATTTGCGGTGTTGTTCATTACTTAATCTCCTCTCCTGATTTTTTGGAATAACGTACTGAAACGCCTGCTTCATTTTTCTTCCGGCCGATACGGGTAGCTTTTCCGCTCTTCGGATCCAGAGGATTCAAGTTCGAAATATGAATAGGAGCTTCTTTCTTCACT
>OJNS01001309.1_pt1 | contig 12980 bp, 9 predicted proteins | sample 1597911 | NCBI WGS metagenome assembly OJNS01 (sample SAMN01915214, study PRJEB22387) | human gut metagenome | isolation source: stool | host: Homo sapiens | place: USA
AAGTGCATTTGGAGAATTGCCCTTTATTTATTGATTTCTAAAGATATAAAAGAAAGTGAAATTTTACTTCGCTTTCTTTTTTAGTCCTTATATTAATTTCTGATTGGTGTTTTTCAATCTTTTAGCATAGCTACATAAGAAAAAAAGGGATTATTTGTATTCCTGCATATATGGCTTTTCTTATGGATTTTTAATTAAAGTTAAAAAAATAGAGTCTTCTTTAGCACTTCTTTAGCGTATGTAATTTTAACCTATTTTCGATTTAAAAAGAAAAGAGGTATCTAACATGTCACAAAGTGGTTTGACTAAGTATTACATTAAAAAGCAGTTAAAAGTTCAGAACAGTTATGTTAAAGATGTTAAAAACGGATTGACTAGAACTACATTTAAACTCTATGCACCAGATGATTCCAACTTTTATGTTAATGTCGAATTTGATTATTTGTTGATGAGAGTTAATAAAGTGAAGATTTCATTTACAAATCTTGAAGGATTCAATGGAATTAAAGCAGTAGATGCAGCTAAAGAATTGACCGATCAAAATTCTCAATATAGTGCTGATATATATTCCTTGGATCACAAAGACTCAACAGGATGCACTGTTTTGTTAAATCCTAAGGCTTACTTCGGTTATATGAAAAATGCAATCAAGGCCAGACAATTTAACAAATTGAAAGAAAGAATGGGTGCCATTCTTTATGAATACATGTTTTCAGATATAATGGAAGTTATGGGATATGAAGGACAAGGATCTAATGAATTTGGATATGTATTAAATAATATGATTATGCCTTCAATGGGAGCTTATGTAGCTACTAGAAAGAAGACTACTTTCTTATTCTTGATTCTTGGAATAGCTTTGCTTGTCGTTGGAATTGTAATGGGTGTATCTGGAAAAGACGGTGCTTTGGGTACGTTTGGTGTGCTTCTTGCAATTGTTGGTGGTTTACTTGCTCTTTATTATCTTTTCCAATTCTTGCATTATAAGAAACGTGACGAGAATGGTAGATAAAGGATAGCTGATATGGATTTGCTCTGGCTGTTAATTGGAGTTATTGTAGGAACTATCGTAATAGCAGCCATATTTACATGGTTGTGTGGTCAATTTTATTGGGTCTCTGTAGGCGTGATGTGTTTGTCTTGTATCGCAATTTGGATTGCTGCAATATATTGCAACATCGCTACAGGTGGGGCAAAGAACGATGATTTAAATAGCATTATCTTCTTCGTGCAATGTATTTGCGCAGTATTGATAGGTTTGGCTGCCGCGTCAGATATAGCTTTTGATCATTATTATGAGAATCAAATTAGTGTGAATCAAAACTTCTGGGGAGACTATGTCGCTGAAGGAAGAATTGTCGAGAAGTCTGAATTCTGGGGAGTCCTCGGATCAAGTCTTGTGACAGGATTTGTTGTTCCTGCTATCTTGTATGCAATAGCTGAAGCAATATTTAAGTCAGATAGTTTCTTCAATATGCAAGGTGCATATTTCACAGCTGCAGCTTCCTTGTTAGTTCTAATTCCATTCGGATGGTTGATGATTAAAAGCTTTGTTTTAAACAGAGACTAATAAGGAAGAAAAACTTGATGAAATTGAGGGTGGTTAATCATCACTCTCTTTTATTTGCTTTTACTATGGATTCCAATTTGTTAAAGGATAATGATATTGTTTTATGTGAATTTCTTTGTTATTGACTTTTAGTATAGCACTTACATAAAATACGTATAGGAGGCTTGATTTGAATTAACTGACTTAATCTAAAGCCTTAAGATTTAATCAAATTTTAATTATTATGAAAATTGCAGTAGTGGAGAACGAAGAAAAAGATATTCAAGTATATAAGGAATATATCTCTAAATATCAAGAATCTACAAAAGAAAGAATAGAGGCTGTATTCTTTCAAAATGGAATTGACGCTATCACCGATTATCCCAAAGAACTAGACGCAATCTTTATGGATATTGATATGCCTATGATCGACGGGCTGGAAACTAGTAAGAAAATCAGAGAAAAGGATTCGGATGTAATAATTATTTTTGTTACTAATCTATCTCAATTTGCTATTCAAGGATATAAAGTACAAGCACTAGACTTTTTATTAAAGCCAATTGAATATATGGATTTTAAGTTTGAAATAGACAAAATTAAAAGAAACACTAATAGAAAAGGAAATGATTTTATTTGGGTTTCTACTAAGGGAACTACTATTAGACTTTCATTCAAAAATATTATTAGTATTGAAATATTCCATCATGATTTAATAATTAAGACCAATTTAAAAGATAATCCTGAATTCAAATTTAGAGGATCTCTTCAAGCGATAAGTGAAAAGCTTGATAATTCTATGTTTGCTAGAATTAACAATTATTCAATTGTTAATCTTTCTTATGTCAAAGAGATTAGAAAAGAAGATGTGATTCTTCAAGATGGAACATCAGTGTTGTTCTCTAGAAATAGAAAGAAAGACTTTATAGATGCATTCACGTCTTTTATGAATGGAGATATAACTATAAATGATAGATAAGATATTATTTGCTCATGTTTATAATCTTTATCTTGAGTTTTTGATTGCTCAGTTTATTTTCATGTTCAATGGTCAAAGAAGAAAGTATTATTGGTGGAGATTATTAATTGCTGCTGTTGCTGGATGTGGTTTTTATTTTTTACCGACATTGAATTTTTTGGATTTCAACTGGTCTTATTCTGTTGTGTTTTTATCCATCTTGATAGTTGGATTCTTCCTATATAAGAAACCTTCTATGATATTTGTTTGCACGGTAACAGGATATGCCTTGCAGCATTTGACGTGGAATACTATGGAGCTGTTTTTTGAATTAGCATATCCGAACGAAGATGTTCTATCACGTGCTGGTGCAATAGCGTATTATTTATCCTTCCTCTTTGTTTTCTATTTCACCACTTTCTTAATTATTTGGAAGAGAAAGGTGTTTATTGATTTCGATATAATCAGTCCTTCTACGATGATAGCTACACTAGTAGTATTGGTTGTATCTTTGATCTTAAGCGAAAAAGTAAAGAATTGGGATTATATCCTTAGACTTTATAGTATTGTATCTTCATTATTAGCTATTTTAGTCGTATCCGGAGCATTTAAGCTTAGTGATAATCAAAAGAAACAGATAGAATTAGAGCAAAATAATAGAATGCTTCAAAGCATGATTGAAGAGAAAGCTAATCAGCAAAAACTAGCTAAAGAAACAATAGATATCATAAATATGAAAGCTCATGATATGAAGAATCAAATATCAGTTTTGAAGAATCTCAATCAAGCTGAGCAAAGTTCATATATTGATGAAATGTCTAAATCTATAGATATTTATAACGATATAGCAAAGACAGGAAATGAAGTTCTAGATATAGTTTTGACTCAAAAAAGCCTTCTTTGTACCTCGAAGCATATAAAATTCACATATATTTGTGATGGGGTTCCATTTCAAAAGATGGATCCTATGGATGCTACAGCCTTATTTGCTAACTTATTAGATAATGCAGTTGAAGCAGTGGAAAAAGAAGATGAGGAAAATAGAATAATTAAATTAAATGCAAATATAAAAGGTAATTTCATATGTATACATATGGAAAATTATTGTAGCAAGGATATTAAGTTTGTTAATGGTGTTCCTCAAACTGGTAAAGAAGATAAGTCAAAACATGGCTTTGGAACTAAGTCGATCATGTATATTGCACAGAAATACAATGGTAATGTCACCTTCTCCTATAAGGAAAATATATTCTCAGTTAATGTCTTAATACCTGTGTAAGCGTGTACAAGTTAAGTCAAATAAGAATACAAGTTAAGTCATTCGAGCCATCAAAGGCTCAATTTTATTTTAATGTGTAAGTGCTTCCGATAAATTCTATCTTTACCGGCCATTTGGATTAGATTTATCGAAGCTTTGAATTAAATTCATTAAATTCATTAATATTTGGATTTATCGATAACCAAATAAATTAGTAACTGACTTAATGAATTAAAACTTACAATTTAAAGAGGTATTAAAAGTATGTCAAAGAAATCACTATTTCGTGGTTTGACTATCGTGTCAACATTCTTACTCTCAGCTTCTATTGTCTCTGCAAACGTTATGGAGTTCTACCGTGATGGAATGGACCAGACTTTCAAAACGGTCAGCTCTAAGATTGTCACTGAGGAATCTGAAAATGCTGAAGATGCTTGGAATTACGATTCACAATTCAAAAGTGCAAAAGACGCTTTTGAAGGATACAAAGAATTTGGACTTCGTTCATCTGAAGAAACAGCTGTATTATTGAAGAACAAGGACAAGGCATTGCCTTTGACCGAATCTACCCCCAAGGTCACAATGCTTGGACTTAGAAGTTATGCAGCTGTTTATGGCAACAGTGGTGGTTCTACCCCAGATAAAGCTAGTATTGATAGCGGAAATACGATTACTGAAGCCTTCCAAAAATCAGGATTTGAATTAAATCCCAAGACATTAGCAGCTTACAAGAAGTATTGCGAAAACTTAACATGGGGTGGTAGTGGATTCGGTGCTATTCCTCCTGAGTACAAAGAAATAGCCACTACCACAAATATCCCCGAGTTATCTCCAACAGAACTTCGTGGATTGGCATCTGATTATGATGAAGATTATGCTTCTTATGGAGATGCAGCTATCGTCGTTGTCGGTAGACCTGCAGGTGAAGGCAAGAATTATAATGATGGTGCTAAAGGATTGGATGATGGACTTCATACAACAACCGGCAACATCATGGGTCTTTCTGACGACGAGATGGCCATTATCAACGAAGCTAAAAAAGGTAAGGCTGATGGAAAGTTCAAGAAAGTTATCGTTCTTATCAATGCAACCAATGTAATGGAGTTCAAGAATCTTTCCAATGATGATTCTATCGATGCAATCATGTGGGTTGGACATCCTGGAGTATATGGATTCTATAGTGTTGCCAAGATGCTCAAGGGTGAAGTTAATCCTAGTGCTTATTTAGGCGATATATATCCTACCAACAATTCCGATAGTCCATCCATGCAGAATTTTGGAAACATTCCTTGGGCTGATCCTGAAGACTTCACTTCTGCTGATAACGTCAATTCATATTTGGTTGAAGCTGAAGGAATTTATACTGGATATAGATACTATGAGACTCGTTATGCGGATATAGTTGCTGGTGTTAATAACGCTGCAACCGCTAAGGCTGGAACTTATGTCAATTCGGATGGAACATTAGCAACAGCTGATGGTACTTGGAAGTATGCTGATGAAGTCAACTATCCTTTCGGATTTGGATTGTCTTACACTACATTTAAGACCACTTTGGATGACCTCCAAATCATGGGTAATAAGAAGAGTGGAACAGCTAAAGTCACTGTAGAAAATACTGGTGATGTAGCCGGAAAGAAAGCTATTCAACTTTATGCTTCAGTTCCTTATACAACCTATGATAAGACCAACAATGTCGAAAAGAGTGCAATTCAATTAGTTAACTTTGAGAAGACTAAATTATTACAACCTGGTGAGAAACAAACCATCACTGTCGATATCGATATGGCGAATCTCACTTCTTATGACTACACCAACGCCAAAACATTCATTCTTGACGATGGAGATTATTATTTCACTGTAGGTGATGATTCTCATGAGGCTTTGAACAATGTCTTAGCCGCCAAGGGATTCACTGTTACCAGCGGAATGACTTCTGTCGGTGATACATCCAACGTCAAGACTTGGACCAATGATGCATTTGATAAGGATACATTCTCTGTCTCTGACAACGGAACAGCTATAACTAACAAGTTGTCTGATGGTGACTATTCCATGGATTTGAATTCATTCATGCCTAATACTGTCACTTACTTGTCTCGCTCAGACTGGAATGGCACTTATCCCAAGACTTACTCTGGACTTGTACCTACCGATAGAATGAAGACTTTGTTGAAGAACGATTTCATCGCCTTGAGTACAAATGATGATGTCTCCGATATCGTTTGGGGTGATACTACTTCTAAGTTGACACTCAACGATATGAAAGGTGCTTCTTATGATGATCCTCGTTGGGATGAATTGCTCAACAAATTAACTATTGATGACTTCCTCGACTTTGCATCTAACGCCTTCCACAACATTCAGAAGATCGATTCAGTTGGATATGTCGGACATAAGGCTGATGACGGTCCTGGCGGATCAGATTCTTACTCATTCAATAAAGGTATGTATCGTGGACAAGCTTGGGCTGATGCTGAAACCTCTGAATATGGAGCTCTCGGAACTAGAGTCACTGCCTCTCAAGAGAACTTAGCTTATTCTTGGAATAAGGAACTTTGCTTCGAAGATGGTGAGTTGATCATCGGTGAAACTTCACTTATCTTCAATCTTCCTATCATGATTGGTCCTGCTATGAACATTCATCGTAACGGATACAACGGAAGAGGTGGAGAATACTTATCAGAAGATCCTATTCTTTCTGGATACATTGGAAGCAATATGGTCCAAGGTGCTCAATCTAAAGGCTGCTTGGTCAACATTAAACATGCAGCATTCAATGATCAAGAAATCAATCGTAGTGGTGTCTGTGCTTTCATGAATGAGCAAAAAGCTCGTGAATTAGAGCTTAGAAACTTGCAACAAGCTTTTGAAGGAAAAGGAAAACCTGCTTCCTTCAAGAATGACGAGTCTAAGAAAGATACATTTACTACCGGTGCTTTGGGAGTCATGACTTCTTACAATAGAATCGGTTCAGTAGCTTCTAGTGCAAACAAAGCCGTCATGGTCGATATTATGCGTGATGAGTGGGGATTCAAAGGATACAATGTCACTGACTTCACCGGTGTATCACCTAAGGCTGCTCCTAAGGAGTCTATCCTTGCTGGAACCTGTGCTTTCTGTGGATTCGGTAAACCTTCACTAGATTACTGGAATGCTGAGACTTTAGGAAAAGATCGTAATATGGCTTTGGCTATCAAGCAAAATGCTCATTACATCTTGTATGCATTAGCTAACTCTAATGCTATGAATGGTGTCAACTCCTCATCCAAACGTGTTGAGTTGATCACTCCTTGGAGAGCAACTTATATTTCATTGATTTCAATCTTCGGTGTTCTCACATTGGCTTCCTTAGTTTCTTATGGTGTCTTCTTGGGATTAGATATATCTCATTCTAAGAAAAAGGAGGAGAAATAATTATGTCAGTCTTCTTCAAAAAACAAACAGTAGCAAGTTATAGTTTGCTAGCTAGCTTCGTTCTTGGATTGGTCGGATTCATTATCTACTTAGTGAACTCCACAACTGGATTCTTAGCCGGACAACCAGTCGATGCTTTGTTGATAGCCTTGACTATAGTTGCATTACTTCTCATCGTTCTTGAATTTACTTTACATGATAAATTGGAGATGTTCAACGGAGTTATCAATGATGTTATATTGATTGCTATCGGTGTTCTCTTCGCTGTGTCTTGCTGTCTATTCATCAATGACAGAGTCTCATTAGCTGCTGATGTTTACTTCATTCCTGTCAACTACCCTGCAGCTGAAGAGAGTGCATTGAACGTTGGAATAGTCGGTGTAGTATTCTATGCTTTAGCTATGATTGCTAGTGCTGTTGCTGCATTTGTTCCTATGTTCTATAGCAAAAAGGTAGAAGCTTAATAAAGTTGTTAAATAAGAAAAGAACTGCTTAAATGCAGCTCTTTTTTTGCTATTAAATTGCTGTTAACTATTGATTTATATATATTATAAAAAATTAAATTTACACTTTTATGAGCGAATTCTAGGAGAAATTTACACTTTTATGAGCGAACTTTAGAAGAAATTTACACTTTTATGAGCGAATTTAACGCATACTTTACACTTTTATGAGCGAACATTCTCTTATTTCATCAAATCATATAAAGTGATTACTTTAGAAATTCGTGCCGAGTTTTCGCTTTCTTTATCTCTATTGGCAATATGGATAGATTGTTATTGCCCTCGATCAGATAACACTTTTCCATAGTTTTTACTGAATGAAAAATACACTTTTCCATAACTTTTGATTGTTAAAAAATACACTTTTCCAATGTAAGAATATAAGAAAATGTGAAGACTGCCTATCAAAATTTACAAGATTTTGTGATAAAGAGGCATCTAAAACCACAAGATTTTGTGATGAATTATTTTTTCTTTCATTAGATTTATGATAAACTAACGGGGAAGGGGGACCTAGCATGGAACAAAATATTGTTTTGAAAAGAAAAATCTATAATAAGCTTTTGGAATGGAAGGAAAAATATGCCCCTGATTATGTTTTGTTTCTGAAAGGTGCTCGTCGAGTCGGAAAAACGACGATTGCCGAGGAATTTGGAAAGAAAGAATATAAGTCTTTTATTACTATCAACTTTCAACGTGCCAATGATACAATCCGAGATTTGTTTGTTAATGGACTTATGGATCTTGATTATTTTTTCAATGTCATCCAAATGCAGTATAAAACCAAACTATATCCGCGTGAATCATTGATTATCTTAGATGAGATACAGTTGTTTCCTCCTGCAAGGCAAGCATTGAAAACTCTTCTTGAAGATAAACGTTATGATTATATTGAAACAGGCTCGCTTGCCGGGATTACTAAAAAAAGCAAAAAATCTGAAATACTGATTCCTTCTGAAGAATATTGTGTTGAAATGTATCCTCTTGATTTTGAAGAGTTCCTTTGGGCGAACGATGATTTCTTTACGATGGATATTATTCGAGAACATTATGAGAAAGTTGTACCATTTGGAACAAGACTGAACAGAGATATTCTTAGGAAGTTCCGTGAGTATATGTGCGTTGGTGGAATGCCCCAGGCAGTAGTGGTTTATGTGAAAACCAAAGATTTCGAAAGAGTTGATTTTGCAAAACGGGAGATACTTAATCTTTATCGGAACGATATCAAAGAGCAGGATGAAGAGAATAGTGAATATGTCGGAAACATATTAGATAATATTCCCTCCGAATTGGCGAGACATGATTCCGCTTCGAAGACAAACGAATTTCATTTTTCACATCTTGACAAGAATGCAAGGCTAAGAGAATATCAGGAACCTCTACGTTGGCTGGATGAGGCGATGATTGTAAATATTGCCCGTAATACGACAGAACCAAGCCCTGCGTTGACTTTGAATCTAGATGATAGAAGACTGAAATGTTATTTGATGGATACAGGTTTATTGATCAATCTGAGTTTCGGTGACGGAAATTATATCGACAATGATTTGTATAATGCGATTCTGACAGATAGACTTCATGTCAATGAGGGCATGTTTGTCGAAAATGTCATTGCACAGTGCCTTAGAATCAACGGACATAAAATAGTGTTTTATGTCGAATATGACAAAAACGGAAATATGCTTTTGGAAATCGACTTTTTGATCAGAAAAGACAAGAAGGTGATTCCGATAGAAGCAAAATCCGGTGAGAAATATACGATTAAATCTTTAGAGAAGTTCAAAAAGAAATTCTCGAATAAAATCGGACTGCAGTATGTCTTGCATGAAGGGGATATCAAACGGGAAAATGAAATTCTTTATTTCCCGTATTATATCGCTTCGATATTATAGTCTCTGTGTATTTTTTCTCTTTTATCAATTCTTAAAAAATCCCGTACTTCAGCAGGGAATCTTCAATGTTCTTTCAATTGAAAAGTCGTCCATAGAAGCCATTGTCATTGACTGGAATTCGCACCTAAAAAAGTAATGGTAGTATAAGCCATGAAAAGTTTAGGATTTATCAATAATCAACTAAAGTCAAAGAATTACCAATTAAGGTCAATTTATGTTTTTTTGTTTTTAAAAACTGATAAATTAATACAATAGAAGGGCTTACAAGCAATATGCTTCTTGATAGAGGACTGAAAAATGGAAAAGATTGATTTCAACAAAAAATGGGTAGTAACTAGATTAGACAATCCTGAAGATACAAAGGTTGTCGATGTTCCTTATGATGTTATGTTTTATGAAGAAAGAAAACCAGATGCACCTAGTGGTAAAAATTGTTGTTGGGTGGATTGCCATGACTATTCATTCATTAAAGAATTTGAATTGACTGAAGATCAAATTAATGATCATGATTTGATTTTAGAGTTCGAATCCGTATATCATAATGCTGAAGTGTACTTGAATGATGAGAAGATTGCTTCAAGGCCCTATGGATATACTAATTTTTATGTCGATTTAACTGATAAAGTTAAGGTAGGAAATAATGTTTTGAAAGTTATTGCATATAACAGTGATCAACCTAATCAACGTTGGTACTCTGGCTGTGGATTGATAAGACCTGTTTGGTTATATGTTTTACCTAAGAAACATATTCTTATTAACGGAATTAGAATCACGACTTTAGATTATGAATCTAGAAAGATTAAAGTAGAAATTAAAACTAATGGTTGCGAAAAAGCAAAGGCTCAAATATTGGATGGATCTGATATAAAAGCTGAATCTAACATAGATTTAAACAATGGCAACGGCGAATTGGAATTTGAAGTAACCAATTCAAAGTTATGGGATTTAGATAATCCATATTTGTATACTGCCCATATAGAGACTGAAACAGATTCACAAGATATTAAATTTGGAATTCGTCAAATCAAATTGGATGGAAATGGATTCTTCTTGAATGGAACAAGAACAATAATGAGCGGTTGCTGTGTACACAGCGATAATCAATTAATTGGTTGTATTACAAATCCATTTGTTGAAGAAAGAAGAGTTCGTATTTTAAAAGATGTTGGATACAATGCTATTAGATGTGCTCATAATCCTTGCTCTAAAGATTTCCTCGATGCCTGTGATAAGCTTGGAATGATCGTTATGGATGAATATGTCGATTGTTGGTACATCCATAAAACAAGACATGACTATGTATCTTATCTAAAAGATTGGTGGAAGGAAGATCTTAAGGATATGGTTGAGAAGGACTATAACCACCCTTCAGTAATGATTTATTCTATCGGAAATGAAGTTAGTGAAACAGCAAAGAAGAAGGGCGTTGAATATGCCAAGATGTTGACTGACGAGTTACATAGTTTAGACTCGACTCGTTATGTCACAGCCGGTGTTAATATTTTATTCAACTACATGGCTAGACTCGGATTTGGATTCTATAACGATAAGAAAGCTGAGCAAGAAGAAAAGAAAAACAAGAAGAAAAAGAAAGCAGTCGGAAGTGAATTCTTCAACAATGTTGTTAATTTCTTCGGTGGGAGATTTTTAAGAGCAGGAGCTAGACTCCATGGTTGTGATAAAGCTACCAAGGATGCTTTTGCAGTAATGGATATGGCTGGATATAACTACGGAATTGCTCGTTATAAGCATGACTTGAAGAAATATCCAAATAGAATCATTGTTGGATCAGAAACATTCTGTGCCGATGAACGTGAATTCTATAAGATGGCAAAAGAGAATCCTAGAATTGTCGGTGATTTTGTTTGGGCTGGAATGGATTATTTAGGCGAGGTCGGTGTTGGAAGCTGGGTACCTAAAGATCACTGTGATGGAATTATGGATGGAAGCTGTGGTTGGATGACAGCCGGATCTGGAAGAGTCGACTTTATTGGAGATGAGACTTGTGAGGCCCTATATACAAAAGTAGCATTAGAAAAAACTCCTATTGAAATCGGTGTAGTTCCTCACAAATATTTAAAGATGAAACATAGTGTTTCTAGTTGGAAGATGTCTATGGCTCTTCATTCTTGGTCATTTGAAGGCGAGGAAGGAAAGACTTGTAGAGTAGAAGTATATTCTATTGGTGAAACTGTTCAACTTTTCTTAAATCAAAAGAAGATTAAGCAAGCAAAAACTAAGAAAAATGGTAGAAACATCTTTAAAGTCAAATATCAACCTGGAGAGTTGAAAGCAGTCAGCTTAGATTCTGATGGGAATAAATTAGGTGAAGTCATATTGAAGTCCGCCTCCAAAGAAAATGCTTTGACTATTAAACCTGAATCAAATGAAATCTCAAAGGATGAATTGGCATTTGTTCGTCTTTCATTCACTGATACAAATGGAGAAATCAAACCTTTAAATGAAGGTGAGATTAAAGTTGAAGTTGAAGGTGGAAAATTGATTTCCTTTGGTAGTGCAAATCCTTATTGCAAGGAAGGATACCATAATGATACTAGCAAGACTAATTATGGTGTAACTATGGCTGTAATTAAGCCTAATGGTGACTCTAACATTGTGATTAAGGCATCTGGACTAGGCTTAGAATCAACAAAGACTATTGAAGTTAAGTAAGACTGTTTAGCTAAGCTGAGAAGCTTAGCTTTTTTAGTCTAACAAGTTCCAAAATATGAAAATAAGGAGGTTATTTATGAACAACCCATTTTCAACTACTTTTGGACTTGAGCCTAATAATTTTATAAAATGAGTGGATGAAAGCAATAAAATCATTTCTGAATTTTCTTCAGATAATCCACCAAACTATGTTTATTTTTTTAGCTGGAATTAGAGGATCTAATAAAACAGTTTTACTATCATTTATTTATAATGAACTTAAAGGAAAAAGAAATGGTCTTAATATGAATTCGAATAATCATGTAGAAGTTTTTAAGGTAAGAGAAAGATGTAATTTTGATACTAATAATTTCAGCGTATATAGAGATAGGCTCATTAAAAAAGAGTTATTAAATCTAGCTCTTATGGATTTATAGAATTTACATTGCCAAGATTAAATGAATTCTTAAGACTTAAATAATTACTTCTTATTTTTAGTCATTAAATCTGTAGCTAGTTTTCTATCCATCGAGGCATCAATTTGAGGGTACCTCAAATCGTTTCTTTCTATACATTCAAGAAATTCTTTGGAATGAAACTTATCATTGATATCTGGGAATGCGATATGAACAGCTTCAAATTCCTCTAAAGAACATTGATCTAAGAATTTTATTGTTTCTTTTAAATCTTTAGACAAGATTTCTATTATTTCATCTAAGTTTTTATTCCAAGCTTCATTATTGCTGGCAAGATA
>OJNS01001314.1_pt1 | contig 12931 bp, 9 predicted proteins | sample 1597911 | NCBI WGS metagenome assembly OJNS01 (sample SAMN01915214, study PRJEB22387) | human gut metagenome | isolation source: stool | host: Homo sapiens | place: USA
ATCTTCGGTGTCGCTCCAAACGAACTCGTCGTTGAATCCGTTACCCTGGGCAGCCTTCTCGTAAGCCTCGGTAATGTTTTCGATGGTTACCGACTTGGAGCCGTGCAGGTGGCGAATCCAGTTGGAGTTGGGCAGGTTGATACCGATCGGGGTCGAGGGGTAGCAGTCGCCGGCCAGCATGGCAGCGGTGATGACCTTGGCCGATACACCCTTTACCTCCTCTTTCTTGAAGCGGGCATCTATCGGCGAGTGGTCTTCGAACCATTGGGCGTTTTCGCTGATGGTGTGGGTGCGTTTCGAGGCTTCGAGGTTCTTGAAGTTGACAATCGACTCCCAGCTGGCTTTCATGCCCAGCGGGTCGCCGTAGGTCTCGGTAAAGCCGTTTACGAAGTCGACTTGCGAATCGAGGTCTTTTACCCACAGGATAGCGTACTCGTCAAAGTCTTTCAGGTCGCCTGTCTGGTAATATTCGATGAGTTTCTCGATGACCTGTTTCTGTTGGTCGTTCTCGGCTACGCCGGCTGCTTTCTGCAACCAGAATACAATCTTTTCGATAGCTTCGGTGTAGAGGCCGCCTACTTTGTAGGTCTCTTCCATAATCTTGCCGTCGCGTTTTACCAGACGGCTGTTCAGTCCGTAAGAGATGGGAGTCTCGTCTTTGGGGTCCTTCATGTTGCTGTAGAAGGCCTCGGCTTCGGCTTGGGTTACCCCGTCGTAATAGTTGCAGGCCGAGGTGGCGATGAGGTCTTCGCCGGCAGCCTGGTTCACCCGTTTAGGCATGACCGTAGGGTCGAAGATAACGGGCACCAGCGTATTGAGGAGGTCGTCGACCGTAGCACCTTCGGTGAGCGGCAGTTTCTTCGGGTCGAGCGATTTCACGGCATCGACAAAGAACTCTTGCGAGAAACCGGGCACGAATTTATCGCATCCGTAGTGGTGGTGGATACCGTTGGAGAACCATACCCGTTTCAGGTATACTTCGAAGTTCTTGAAGTCTTCGCTTTGGCGGTCGCCGGTATAGTCCTGATAGATTGCTTCGAGGGTACGGCGGATAGCCAGGTTCCATTTTCCGTTCTGGTCATAGAGAATGTCCCGACCGTAGGCGGCAGCCTCGGAGAGGTAGTAGACCAGCTCTTTCTGTTGAAGTGTCAACTCTTCGAATCCCGGTACTTTGTAGCGCAGGATTTCCAGATCGGCAAACGACTCTACGGTGTAGTCGAAGTCGTCTTTCTTTTCTTGGGTAGCACACGAGGCCAAGATTAGCAATGAAGCCATGGTACAAACGATTTTTTTCATATAATGTGATTTTGAAATTGGTTTATTCTACATAGAGAACCAGCCCTTTCAGGTATTCGCCCTCGGGGTGGTAGATGTTTACGGGGTGGTCGGCCGGCTGGGTGAGCTGGTGCAGGATGCGCACGTTGCGCCCCGTCTGTGCCGCCGCGCTGAAGACCGCCAGCCTGAAATTCTCCTTGCTTACCACCTGCGAACAGGAGAAGGTGAAGAGGATGCCGCCCGGGCGAATCTTCTCGATGGCCTTGGCATTGAGCTTGCGGTAGCCTTGCAGGGCGTTGTTCAGCACCTTCTTGTGTTTGGCGAAGGCCGGTGGGTCGAGGATGATGAGGTCGTACTGGTCGCCCATGGAGTCGAGAAACTTGAACGCATCCTCGGCAAAGGCCTGGTGACGGCTGTCGCCGGGGAAGTTCAGCTCCACGTTCCGGCAGGTGAGGTCGATGGCTTTCGACGAACTGTCGACCGAGTGCACCAGGTTGGCATTGCCTCGCATGGCATAGAACGAGAATCCACCCGTGTAGCAGAACATGTTCAACACCGAACGGCCGCGGGCATACCGCTCGAGCAGGGCACGGTTCTCGCGTTGGTCTACAAAGAAGCCGGTTTTTTGTCCGCGCACCCAGTCGACATAGAATTTCAGTCCGTTTTCGGTGGCGATGTTGGGGGCGTCGCCTCCCAGCAGATATTCGTTCTCGGCATCGAGTTCGGCCTTGTAGGGGAGGGTCGTCTCCGACTTGTAGTAGATGTTGTCGATGCGGTCGCCCAGGACGGTTTTCAACGCTTCGGCAATCTGGTGGCGGGCATAGTGCATGCCCGGCGTGTGGGCCTGCATGACGGCCGTGCGGTCATAGAGGTCGACGATGAGGCCCGGCAGGTTGTCGCCCTCGCCGTGTACCAGGCGGCAGGTGTTGTTGTGCTCGTTGAGCAGTGCCAGACTGAGCCGCACGTTGTAGGCCTCTTGCAGGCGCTTCACATAGAAAGCCTCGTCGATGGTCTCGGGTTTGAACGACAGGATGCGCACGGCGATGCTGCCGATCTGATATTGCCCGACACCGATAAAGTTGCCCTGGTGGTCGGTCACTTCGACAATTTCTCCCTCTTCCGGCTGTTTCTCAAAGCGGTATATGGCGCCGGAAAATACCCACGGGTGGAAGCGGTGGAACGAATCTTCCTTACCCGGTTTCAATGTTATTTTCGTATAGTTCATAATCGGTTATTTGAAAAAGAAGCGGACGATGTCGTTTCCGTTGGCATAGATGAGCAGGGCCAGCAGGAAAATCATGCCGCACATTTGGGCATACTCCATGAATTTTTCGTTGGGCTTGCGGCGGGTTATCACCTCGTAGAGCAGGAAGAGCACATGGCCGCCGTCGAGGGCCGGTATGGGCAGGATGTTCATGAAGGCCAGGATGACCGACAGGAAGGCCGTCATGCTCCAGAACGACTCCCAGTCCCACCGCTCGGGGAAGATGCTGCCAATGGCTCCGAAGCCACCCAGGCTTTGCGCTCCCTCTTTGGTGAAGACATATTTCATGCTGTTGACGTAGCTCGTCAGTTTGCTCACACCCAGTTCGATACCTTTGGGGAATGACTCCCAGAAGCCGTAGTGCTCGGTTACCACCTCGTAGCTTTCGACCAGAGGCGAGATGAGAATGCCCAGATTGCCTACCGAGTCGGTGGCTACGGCTGTGGTCTGCATCGCGCCGTTGCGCAGGTAGGCTACGTTCACCGTGGTGTCGCGGCGAGTCGAGAGCACCTGGTGCAGCTCGTCGAGCGACGGGGTAGCCAGGCTGTCGATGGAGAGGATGCGGTCGCCCTTCAGCAATCCGGCCCGTTGGGCTCCCGTATTGGCCGAGGCTTCATAAACGACCGGCGGAATGCGGTACATGGCAAACTGCTCCTCCTTGTCGATAAGGCGCAGCATGAAGTCCTTGGGTATGGCAATCGTCACCGTGTCGTTGTTGCGCAGCACCTGTACCTGCTTGGCCTCTACGATTTGCTGCAGGGTCTCGCTCGACATGAATCCGAGCTCTGCCCCGTCGGCCGTCAAGGGTATGTCGCCGTCGCGGAATCCTATCTCTTTGGCCGACTGGCAATACTCCATGCCGGCGTAGGCATTTTTGAACGGGATGTAGGTGGTGCCCCACGTATAGGCAATCATCGAGTAGATGAAGATGGCCAGGATGAAGTTGAAGACCACGCCGGCCACCATGATGAGCAGTCTCTGCCAGGCCGGTTTCGAGCGGAACTCCCACGGCTTGGGGGGCTGTTCCATCTGCTCGCGGTCCATCGACTCGTCTATCATGCCGGCAATCTTCACATATCCGCCCAGCGGCAGCCAGCCCACGCCATACTCGGTGTGGCTGTTTTTGGGCTTGAACTTGAAGAGCGAGAACCAGGGGTCGAAAAAGAGGTAGAACTTCTCGACACGAACCTTGAACAGGCGGGCAAAGATGAAGTGTCCGAACTCGTGTACGATGACCAGTATCGAGAGGCTCAACAGGAGTTGTACGGTTTTTATGAGGAATGTTTCCATCGGCGTATACAAATTGTTTTAGCGGGTTATTGAAGCAGCGTGGTTGCATAGTCGCGAGCCAGCTGGTTGGTGTGTACGTAATCTTCGTATCGGGGTGAGGCGATGAACTCGATGTGAGCCATCGTTTCGGCTACGATGCGGGCAATGCTGGGGTAGTCGATGGCATCGTGGAGAAAGGCAGCCACGGCTATTTCGTTGGCGGCATTCATGATGCAGGGCATGTTGCCCCCCTCGGCTACGGCATCGAAGGCATAGCGCAGCAGCGGGAACCGCTCGAGGTCGGGACGCTCGAAGGTGAGCCGGGCATACTGCTCGAGGGTGAGTTTCGAGTTGGCACTCTCGAGCCGTGCCGGGTAGGAGAGGGCGTAGCGTATGGGCAGCCTCATGTCCTGCACGCCCAGTTGAGCCTTCACCGTACCGTCCTTGAACTGTACCATCGAGTGCACGATCGATTGCGGGTGCACGGCTATCTCTATGTCTTTGGGGTCGACGTCGAAAAGCCATTTGGCCTCAATCATCTCGAATCCCTTGTTCATCAGAGTGGCCGAGTCGATGGTGATTTTATGCCCCATGTTCCACTTGGGATGCTTGAGGGCGTCGTTTTTGGTGACGTGTTTCATCTGTTCGGCTGTCAACTCTCTGAAGGGGCCGCCCGAAGCGGTGAGGATAATCTTGTCGATAGGGTTGTCCCACTCGCCTATCAGGCATTGGAAGATGGCCGAGTGCTCCGAGTCGACGGGAATAATGGGGGCGTGGTATTCGAGCGCGAGCTGTTTGATGAGGTCGCCCGCCACAACCAGGGTCTCCTTGTTGGCCAAGGCTATGGTCTTGTGAGCCTCGATGGCGCGGATGGTCGGTCTCAGCCCCGCGTAGCCCACCATGGCGGTAACCACGATGTCGATGGGGGCAGCCTCGACGATTTGGGCTATGGCCTCGTCGCCGGCATAGACCTTGATGGGATACTCCTTCAAGGCCTCTTTCAACCGGGGGTAGTGGGCCTCGTTGGCAATGACTACCGAGTCGGGGTTGAACCGTTTGGCTTGTTCAATAAGCAGTTCTACGTTGTTGTTGGCTGTCAGGGTATATACTTCGAACAGGTCGGGATATTCGGCAACCACGTCCAGAGTCTGGGTGCCGATCGAGCCTGTCGAACCTAATATGGCTAATTGTTTTTTCATTCGGGTTAAGATGTCAGAATCCTCGGGTTAAACTATGCAAAGGTATAAAATAAAGTCCATCTTCTGCGAATCGAGGTCAGAAAGTAATATATTTTTCGGGGTCGAGCGATTGTCCCATGTGCCATAATTGAAATTCGGCCGTGCACGATTGCTTCGACGATTTGCCCTTTCCCCAGCCGGTAACGGCAATTTTCTCGCCGCCCAGCACCTTTTCGCCGATAGCTTTCAGGATGCCCGAGTTGTATTTGTAGATAGACAGATAGTTGTTGCTGTGCTGTATGGCCACCACATAGCCATAGTCGGGAGTGTATCCGGCCGAGACGATGGTCCCGTCGAGCACCGACGATACAGCCGTATTGCGCGGGCACTGCACCTCTACGCCGAAGTGTCCCGCATGCGGGTCGTAGCCCTGCACGATTTCGCCCTTCAGCGGCGTGTAGAAGAGTTTGCCGTCGATAGGGGTGGTGGGGGTAAAGACGTTGAGGGTATATTTCTCTTCCTGTTCGTACTGCTTTACATACTCTTTCATCCGTTGCGACTGGGGCAGCAGGGTATCTCTGCGGGTCGAGAGCAGACTGTCGGCCTGCTGACCGATGGAGTCGATTTTGATTTCGCCCGTGAGTATGGCCGCGAGGTTCTCGATGTAGGCATCGCGCCGTTGCACCTCGGCAGCCAGCGAGTCGACCCGCAGGATTTTGTCGACCATCTCGATACGCTCTTCGGCCTTCAGGTAGCCGGGCAGCAGATTCCTCACCGGGGTACCTACGATAATCGAGAGTATGGCTATGACGATAAGGGCAACGAGTAGTATGGCGGTTATGATGGCTCCCGTCCGCGAGAAACAGATGGTCCACACATCCTCCAGCGAACTCTCGTTGAAGAAGGTCAGTTTGTATTTGGAGCGTTTCCGGGGAAAGAAATCGGAACTCTTTTTATTTCGTTTCATAGATTCTATGATTCTGTTTGCTACTATAAAGGTATGATATTCATCGGCTACGTGCAAATTTAGTAATTTATTACCAACCGCTATATGCTGTTTTCATTTTTTATGAGACGCTTACAAGGGCTAAATAGTATGGATTTTTCCTATTCTTTTCTCTTCGGCCGGTGAACACATTCTTTTATCCGGTTGTTTTAGGTTACAAAAACAGATAGTAGCGACGACCGGCTGCTCTCTTTTTGAACTGTAAACAGCAAAATTGTATAACTAAAACGCATGAAGATGAAAACAAAATTCTTTTTTTTAGCAGTAGCTGCGGCTACAACATCGCTTTGCGGATATGTCGAATCGGCTTCGGCACAAGCGATTATCGTCGAAGAAGATGTTTCGGTGACCGAGGTTCTGCCCGGCAAGCCTCGATACTACTCCGATAGCCATAAAAACAACTGGTTCATTTCGTTGGGTGCCGGTGGTCAGACTTTCTTGACCGAGCACACGGGCGATGCTCAATATACCTTGGCCATGAACTTTGCCGTAGGCAAGTGGATAAGCCCTTATCTGGGATTCCGTCTGTCGGCTATGGGTGGAGCCCTGCATACCAACTGGCCATTCTCCGAAGGGGTGATGACGCACATGCGTTACGCTGCAGTCTATGGCGATTTGATGTGGGATATGTTCAACACCTTCCACGGCTAGAACGAGCGTCGTGTCTTCTCGATTATTCCTTTTGCCGGTGCCGGTGGTATCTATTCGTTCCACAATACGCCGTATGGCAGCAAGACCTATGCTTTCCCCATTACGGCCGGTATCAAGTTGAATTTCAGATTGTCGCACTATGTCGACTTCTTCCTCGAAGGTCGTGGCAACCTCATTGGCGACCACTTCAACGGTATTGTCGAGGGAAAAGAGGTTGAGAGTGTCGTTTCGGCTGTCGGCGGTTTCTCGATCAAGTTCGGTAAAGAGCGCTTCAAAGCTTATGATGCGTATGCCGACCAGATGATGATCAACCAGCTGAACAACAAAGTGAACCGGTTGAGAGGCCAGCTCGAGGAGTGTGAGTCGCAAGAGGTGGAGTGCCCGCCCTGTCCCGAACCGGCTGTCGAGGAGGTAACGGTTGTTGAGCCGGCCGGCTGCAGCCAGGAGTTGACCGGTGTGGTACGCTTCACCATCAACAGTGCCGTGGTCTCCGACGAAGAGATGGTCAACGTCTACAACATCGCCCAGTGGCTCAAGAGCAACCCCTCGTGCAATATCTCGGTGATAGGGTATGCCGACAAGGATACGGGTACTCCCGAGTATAACAAGCAACTGAGCCAACGCCGTGCCGAATCGGTGGTAAAGCTGCTCACCGGGAAATACAACATCGATAAAAAACGGATACAAATCGTAGCTAACGGCAGCGACTCGCAACTGTATCCGAAGAACAATAACTGGAACCGCATCGTCGTCTTTGCCGGTTCGGCCCAGTGACAACAGAGTCTGTTTTTAATGCGAAAGCGGGTGACCTGCACACAAGGTCACCCGCTTTTTGTATGTCGGTAGTGCGACTCGGTTCGGTCTTAATGTTGCTCAATCCATTTTACAATCCACTCGCCTACCTCGTGGGTGTGGCAGGTGGGGGCTCCCGGGTCGGCAATATCCTCGGTTACGATGCCGGCTTTCATCGACTCGGCTACGGCTTGCCTGATGAGGTCGGCCTCGGCTTTCAGATCGAAGGCGTATTCGAACATCATGGCGGCCGACAGAATCGTGGCCAGCGGGTTGGCTATGTCTTTGCCGGCGGCTTGCGGGTAGGAGCCGTGTATGGGCTCGAATACCGAGGTGTGCAGCCCGATCGAGGCCGAGGGCAGCATGCCCAGCGAGCCGGTGATGACCGACCCCTCGTCGGTGAGGATGTCGCCGAACATGTTTTCGGTCACGATGACGTCGAAGCTCTTGGGCCATTGAATCATGCGCATGGCGGCGTTGTCGACGAAGAGAAACTCGGTCTCTACTTCGGGATATTCGGCGGCAATCTCTTGTGTCACTTCGCGCCAGAGCCGCGAGGTGGCCAGGATGTTGGCCTTGTCGACCATCGTCACCTTCTTGCGTCGGCGCATGGCATAGTCGTAGGCGAGCTGTACGATGCGGGTAATCTCTTCGCGGCTGTACATGCAGGTGTCGTAGGCCACGCTGCCGTCTTCGCTGCGGCCTTGCGGACGGCCGAAGTAGAGGCCGCCGGTGAGTTCGCGGATGCACATGAAGTCGGCCCCGTCAATCAGTTCGGCCCGCAGGGGCGACTTGTGAATCAGCCCCGGGAAGGTGGTGATGGGGCGGATGTTGGCAAAGAGCCCCAGTTTCTTGCGCATGGCGAGCAATCCCTGCTCGGGGCGAACCTTGGCGTTGGGGTTGTTGTCGTATTTGGGCGAGCCTATGGCACCGAACAGTACGGCGTCGGAGCGCATGCACAACTCGTGGGTCGAGTCGGGGTAGGGCGAGCCGGTCTCTTCGATGGCGCAGGCTCCCACCGGGGCCGTTTCGTGCAAGATGGTGTGACCGAATTTCTTACCGACGGCCAGAGTCACGTTCAAGGCCTGTTCCACTACCTCCGGGCCTATGCCGTCGCCCGGTAATACTGCGATATGTAATTCCTTCATGCGGTTGTGTTTTAAGAGTTTGCTATGATGTGTTCCTTGTGTTCTTTATCTTCGATGAGGTTGAGCATTTTGATGGTGGCCTGTATGGCAGCCTCCATCTGGTCGGCATCGAGGCCCTGGGTTTTCAGCACGCCGCCGTTGTAGTCCCACGAGATGACGGTCTGCACGAGGGCGTCGGTGCGACCACCCGGCGGAATGTTCACCGTGTAGTTGGTGAGCAGGGGCAGGGTGCGGCCCAGCTGCTCCTTGTAGATTTTGCGGATGGCCTTTACAAAGGCATCGTACTGACCGTCGCCGGTCGATGCCCCCTCGTACACCTGGCCGTTGATGTCGATGGCGATAATGGCTACCGGCTTGAGCCCCTGCGAGAGGTTGAGGGTGTAGTTGACCACCTTCACGTGCTGGGCGATGGTCTGGTGCTTCAGCACGTCGGAGATGATGTAGGGGAGGTCTTCGGGGGTGACCATCTCTTTTTTGTCGCTCAGCTCGACCACCCGTTGGGTAACCCGCTGTATCGATTCTTCGTCGAGCTCGATGCCCAGCGATTCGAGATTCTTGCGGATGTTGGCCCGCCCCGAGGTCTTGCCCAGGGCATACTCGCGTTTGCGGCCGAAGCGCTCGGGCAGCAGGTCGTTGTAGTAGAGGTTGTTCTTGTTGTCGCCGTCGGCATGGACGCCGGCACATTGGGTGAAGACCGACTCGCCGATAATGGGCTTGTTGGCGGCTACCCGCACACCCGAGTAGGATTCGACGATGCGGCTCACCTTGTTGAGCATGTTTTCGGTGACACCCGTCGTGGCCTTCACCTGGTCGTGCAGCACGGCCAATACACTGGTAAGAGGCGCGTTCCCGGCCCGTTCGCCCAGTCCGTTGACGGTACAGTGCACCCCCTGTATGCCGGTAAGGGCGGCTGCGAAGGTGTTGGCCGTGGCCAGGTCGTAGTCGTTGTGGGCGTGGAAGTCGAACCGCAGGTTGGGGTAGCGGCGACGCATGGCCCGGCAATACTTCAGGGTCTGGAGCGGGTTGAGAATGCCCAGCGTGTCGGGCAGCATGAACCGCTCTACGGCTTCGTTCTTCAGTGCGTCGACCAGTTGGTAGACATATTGCGGCGAGTGCTGTATGCCGTTCGACCAGTCCTCGAGGTAGAGGTTGATTTTCAGTCCGGCTTCCCGAGCCTTTCTTATGGCTGCCTTGATGTCGGCGATATGCTCCTGTACCGTCTTTTTGAGCTGGAAGGTGCAGTGCTTTTCCGAGCCCTTGCAGAGCAGGTTCATCACCCGGGCCCCGCACGAGCGTATCCACTCGATCGAGGCTCCGTTGTCGAGGAATCCCAGAATCTCTATTTTGTCGATGTGTCCTCGTTTCCGGGCCCATTCGCACAGTTGGGTGGCAGTTTCGTATTCGCCCGACGAGACTCGGGCCGAAGCTATTTCGATGCGGGGGATCTTCAACTCCTCGAGGAGCAGCCGGGCAATGCTCAATTTTTCTTGCCGGGCAAAAGATACCCCCGAGGTCTGTTCGCCGTCCCGCAGCGTTGTATCCATGATTTCTATAAACATAGGCAATCGTTTACTGGTGTGTGGCTTCCCACGCTTCGATTTGCGGCTTTTTGCTGAGCAGATAGTCGATGTCGTCGTAACCGTTGAGCAGACAGCTCTTTTTATAGGGATTGATTTCGAAATGTTCCGACACGCCGCTGGTGTTGTCGGTGATGGTCTGCGCCTCGAGATTGACCGTCACGGTCGCTTTCGGGTTGGCCTGGATATGGCGGAAGAGGTCGGCCAGGAACTCTTCGGAGACTACGACCGGCAACACCCCGTTGTTGAGGGCGTTGTTCTTGAAGATGTCGGCAAAGAAGCTCGACACCACCACCCGGAATCCATACCCGGCGATGGCCCAGGCGGCATGCTCGCGGCTCGAGCCGCTGCCGAAGTTTTTGCCGGCTACCAGTATCTGGCCCGAGTAGGCGGGGTTGTTGAGCACGAAGTCGGCCACGGGTTTCCCCTCCTTGTCGTAGCGCCAGTCGCGGAAGAGGTTTTCGCCGAATCCCTCGCGCGATACGGCTTTGAGGAATCGGGCCGGAATGATTTGGTCGGTGTCGACATTTTCCTGGGGAAGGGGAATGCACGACGAGGTTATGATATTTATTTTTTCAATCATGGCAGTGTAAAGTTATAAAAATTTTCGTGGATCGGTTATCTCACCCGTGATGGCTGCGGCTGCCGCTACTAGCGGCCCGGCCAGGATGGTGCGGGCTCCGGGGCCCTGACGCCCTTCGAAGTTGCGGTTCGAGGTCGATACCGCATATTTGCCGGCCGGCACTTTGTCGTCGTTCATGGCCAGGCAGGCCGAGCAGCCCGGCTGACGTATCTCGAACCCGGCTTCGGCCAGCGTGCGGTCGAGCCCTTCGGCCTTGATCTGGCGGGCTACCGCTTGCGAACCGGGCACGAGCCAGGCGGTCACGTGGTCGGCTTTCCGATGCCCCTTCACCAGTCGGGCAAAGGCTCTGAAGTCTTCGATGCGACCGTTGGTGCAACTGCCCAAGAAGACGTAGTCGATTTTTTTGCCCAGCAGCTTCTCTCCGGCCTCGAAGCCCATGTAGCGAAGCGCCTGGCGGAACGACAGCTTGCCGCTCTCGTCGATACTCTCTTCCGTAGGGATGGCCTCGTCGATGGCAATACCCATGCCGGGGTTGGTCCCGTAGGTGATGCGAGGCGCGATGTCGGCGGCCTGGAAGGTCACCTCGCGGTCGAAGGTGGCATCGGCATCGCTGTGCAACGTCTTCCAGTAGGCGAGGGCCCGGTCCCAGGCTTCGCCTTTGGGGGCAAACTCGCGCTCCTTGACGTAGGCAAAGGTGGTTTCGTCGGGGGCAATCAGTCCGCCGCGGGCTCCCATCTCGATACTGAGGTTGCATACGGTCATGCGCTCCTCCATGCTGAGGGCGCCGATGGCCTCGCCGGCATACTCGACAAAGTAGCCGGTGGCCCCGCCCGTAGTCATCCGGGCGATGATATAGAGGGCTATATCTTTGGCGGTGACACCGGGGGCGAGTTGTCCCTCGATGTTGATACGCATGGTTTTGGGTTTGGGCTGCAAGATGCACTGCGAGGCCAGTACCATGGCTACCTCGCTGGTACCGATACCGAAGGCGATGGCGCCGAAGGCTCCATGGGTAGAGGTGTGGCTGTCGCCGCATACGATAGTCATGCCCGGCAGGGTGAGCCCGTACTCGGGTCCGATTACGTGGATGATGCCGTTCTTCTCGTTGCCCAGACCGTAGTAGGTGAGGCCGAACTCCCGGGCGTTGCGGGCGAGCGTGTCGACCTGGTTGCGCGACACGGGGTCGGCAATGGGCTGGTCCTGGTGGAGCGTGGGTATGTTGTGGTCGGGCGAGCAGACGGTCTTCTGCGGGCGGAATACCTTCAACTTACGTTCGCGCAACTCGTTGAAAGCCTGCGGACTGGTCACTTCGTGGCAGTAGTGCCGGTCGATGTAGAGCTGATCGGGACCACCGGCTACCGAGGTAACTACGTGGGCGTCCCATATCTTGTCGAATAACGTGTTCATGTCGTGTGATTTATATGATAAATTTGTTGATTGCGTCGATAAAGGCTTCGGCCGAGGCGGCTACGATGTCGGTATTGGCCGAGAAGCCGTAGTAGGAGGCGTTGTTGTGGACGACGGTCATGTGCACCTTGCCTACGTCGTCGCTGCCTCGGGTGATGGCCTGGATGAGAAATTCGCTCACCACCATCTTGCGGTGGATGATGCAGCGGATGGCATTGATGGCGGCATCGACGGGTCCGTTGCCCGAAGCGGCAGCCTCGAACTTTTCGCCAGCAATGTCGAGCCCGATACTGGCTACCGACTTGATGCCTACGCCTGCCGTTACTTGCAGGAAGTCGAGGCGGATGCGGGCATTGGCCGTGCGCTCTTTACCCACGAGCATCAGTATATCGTCGTCGTTGATGTCTTTTTTGCGGTCGGCCAGTTTGAGGAACGCCTCATAGGCTTTGTCGAGCGCCTCTTTGTCGAGCTCGATGCCCAGCAGGTGAAGGCGGTGCTTGAGGGCGGCTCGTCCGCTGCGGGCGGTCAATACAATCGAGGTTTCGTCGATGCCCACCTCTTTGGGGTCGATAATCTCGTAGCTCTCGCGGTTCTTCAGCACGCCGTCCTGATGGATGCCCGACGAGTGGGCAAAGGCGTTGCGTCCCACGATGGCCTTGTTGGGCTGTACCGGCATATTCATCAGATTCGATACGAGGCGGCTCGTGCTGTAAATCTTCTGGGTGTTGATGTTGGTTTCGACTTGCAGGTCGTGGTGGCACTTGCAAATCAAGATCGGAAG
>OJNS01001333.1_pt1 | contig 12777 bp, 10 predicted proteins | sample 1597911 | NCBI WGS metagenome assembly OJNS01 (sample SAMN01915214, study PRJEB22387) | human gut metagenome | isolation source: stool | host: Homo sapiens | place: USA
ATCCCGTTTGGTATCGGTCAGATCGGTAAATCTTTCCGTAACGAGATCACACCGGGTAACTTCACATTCCGTACACGTGAGTTCGAGCAGATGGAGCTTGAATTCTTCTGTGAGCCGGATACAGACCTTGAGTGGTTTGCATACTGGAAGAATTTCTGCCTGAACTGGTTACATTCTCTTGGATTAAAAGATGAAGAAGTTCGTTACCGTGATCATGACGCAGAAGAATTAAGCTTCTACAGCAAGGCTACCACAGACGTAGAGTTCCTGTTCCCGTTTGGATGGGGCGAGCTGTGGGGAATCGCTGACAGAACAGATTATGACCTGACTCAGCATCAGAATGTATCCGGACAGGATCTGACATATTTTGATGATGAGAAGAAGCAGAAATATATCCCATATGTAATCGAGCCGTCACTGGGTGCTGACCGTGTGGTACTTGCATTCCTGTGCAGCGCATATGATGAGGAAGTTCTGGATGCAGAGAAGAATGACGTTCGTACTGTCCTTCATTTCCATCCGGCACTTGCACCTGTTAAGATCGGTGTGCTTCCTCTTTCCAAGAAGCTTAATGAGGGTGCAGAGAAGATCTATCAGCAGTTAAGCAAGAAATATAACTGTGAATATGATGATCGTGGAAACATTGGTAAACGTTACAGAAGACAGGATGAGATCGGTACTCCGTTCTGTGTAACTTATGACTTTGAGTCCGAAAACGACGGAGCAGTTACAATCCGCGACCGTGATACTATGGAGCAGGTTCGTGTGAAGATTGATGAACTGGATGCATATTTTGCGGATAAATTTACATTTTAACTGAATAAACTGCAAAGCAGTTATTCGGTTATATGAGCAAACAACAAAGAGGATGATTATATCCGCCTGACTGAAAAACAGCAAGGGAGCTGTATCGGATGGGAATCCGGGCACTCCTTTGCTGTTTTTTATTACAAAATATAGATTATAAAAATTCGATATCAAAAGTTGTCAAAACAACTTTTGCTTGTGTAAATATTCATTTTTTAGTATAATGTGCGATAATAACATGAAAAGGAGGCAATAAAAATGAGCGAAAAGAAAAAGAGTGGCGGAGCCTTACTTGGCGGAGCGTTTCTGATGGCCACATCTGCAATCGGACCAGGATTCCTGACACAGACAGCAACCTTTACCGGACAGTATCAGGAAAGTTTTGGATTTGTTATCCTGGTTTCCGTAATCCTTGCAGCCATTGCACAGCTGAATATCTGGCGTGTGCTTTGTGTGACCGGACTTCGTGGTCAGGATGTTTCCAATAAGGTACTTCCGGGACTGGGATATCTGGTATCGATACTGATCGTATTCGGTGGTCTGGTATTTAATATCGGAAACGTAGGTGGCGGAGCACTTGGTTTTAACACATTGCTTGGAATACCTACCAAAGTTGGTTACATACTGGCAGGTCTTTTGGCAATCCTGGTATTTGTGCTGAAAAATGCCAAAAGTGCCATGGATACTATTACCAAGGTACTGGGTGCCATTATGATTATCGTAATCTTTGTTGTGATCATTGTGGTAAAACCACCGGTAGGAAGTGCATTGAAGAATACATTTGTACCGGAAGCCGGTGCCACAAATCTGATTCCTGCAATCCTTACACTTTTGGGAGGTACTGTTGGAGGATATATCACTTTCTCCGGCGCACATCGTCTGATTGATGCAGGAATTACAGGCGAGAAGAACCTGAAAGAGATCAACAAGAGTTCTGTTATGGGTATGATCATTGCTACGATTGTTCGTATTTTCCTGTTTCTGGCTGTTCTGGGCGTTGTTGTCAAGGGCGTAACACTGGATGCTGCAAATCCTGCAGCAGACGCCTTCAAGCAGGGGGCTGGTGAAATCGGATACCGTTTTGCAGGTCTGGTTCTTCTGTGCGCAGCAATCACATCCATTATCGGTGCAGCTTATACTTCAGTTTCCTTCCTGAAGACTTTCAGCAAGTCTATCGAGGAAAATGAAAATAAAGTGATCATCGGATTTATCATTATTTCTACAGCCATTATGTTTATCCTTGGAAATCCGGCAGTACTTCTTGTACTTGCAGGTGCTGTGAATGGTCTGATTCTTCCGATCACCCTGGCAATCTGTCTGATCGCTGCACATAAGAAATCTATTATGGGAGAGAATTATCATCATCCGGTAGTACTTACCATTCTTGGAGTGATCGTGGTAATTCTTACAGCATACCTCGGTGTGACTACATTTGTATCTAAGATCGGTACATTGTTATAATTGAGGAAAATGTATCCGGTTTTCAGACTGGAGAGTATATCAAAAAGGTGTGATCGTCCAGGTTGCACCTTTTTGGTTCATTAACAGCCATGTGATGCAGAAAGAAGCAGATAAAAAGACATGGCGAAAAGATTAAGAAAAGAGGAGCAGATTATGCCGGACATTAGAATTTTAACAGAAGGTGATTCTTCTGTTCTGGTTGAATTTGGCAAAGAGATCAGTCCGGAGATCAACCGGAAGATCACTGCCACTGTACAGCTTATGAAAGAACAGCATATAGAGGGAGTTGTAGATATGATCCCTGCGTTCTGTTCTTTGCTGGTTAATTATGACCCGCGTGTGATTTCCTACGATGACCTGAAAAAAAGACTGGAAATTCTGTTAAAGATGGAAGTTACAGCAGGTGAAGGATGCAGAAAAGTTTATGAGATCCCTGTATGCTATGGAGGAGAATATGGTCCGGATATTGAGAATATTGCAGAACATGCCGGACTTTCCGTAGAGGAAGTAATAAAGATTCATTCTTCCAGAGATTACCTGATCTATATGCTTGGTTTTCTTCCGGGCTTTTGTTATCTGGGCGGGCTGGATGAAAGAATCCATACACCCCGTCTTGCAAATCCCAGAATCAAGATCAATGCAGGAAGTGTGGGAATCGGTGGTTCCCAGACAGGGATTTATCCTCTGGATTCTCCGGGAGGATGGCAGCTGATGGGAATGACACCTGTAAAAACCTATGATCCGGACCGTGAAATCCCGATTCTGGTAGAGGCAGGAGATTATATCCGTTTTGTACCGATCGATGAAGATGAGTACAAACGGATCAGAGAATTAGTAGAACGTGGCGAATACCAGTGCACCGTTCATGAGGAGGCATAAAATGGGAATTCGTATATTAAAAGGCGGAATGATGACAACGGTTCAGGATCTGGGGCGTTATGGATATCAGAGTCAGGGATTCAGTGTGGCAGGAGTCATGGATGTCCGTTCATTCAAAATAGCCAATCTTCTTCTGGATAATCCGGAGAATGAGGCAGTATTGGAGATAACGCTGATAGGCCCAACCCTTGAATTTACATCAGCTACTATCATTGCAATCACAGGCGGAGATTTCCAGCCAACCATTAATGGAGAGCCGGCTCCCATGTATACAGCCCTGTATATGAATAAGGGAGATGTACTGAAATTTGGAAGCGCCAGAACGGGAAGCAGAGGTTATATTGCTTTTTCCAGTTATCTGGATATTCCGGTAGTGATGGGAAGCCGATGCACCAATTTAAAGAGTGGTCTGGGCGGATTTAAGGGAAGAAAACTGGAAGCGGACGATTATATCGGATTTCGTATTAAGAGACGTTATCTGCCGTTTTTCCTTTCCCGAAAGCTTGATATGGATGAGTTTGATCAGACAGAAGCAACACTGCGGGTAGTAATGGGACCGCAGGATGGTATGTTCAGCAAACAGGGCATCCAGACTTTCCTGGGCAGTGAGTATACAGTGACAAATGAATTTGACCGTATGGGCTGCAGGCTGGAGGGACCGTTTATTGCTCCTAAGAAGACTTCGGATATTATTTCCGACGGAATCGCATTTGGGGCTATACAGGTACCTTCCCATGGTAAACCTATCATTCTGCTGGCTGACCGTCAGACAACGGGCGGTTATGGGAAAATTGCCACAGTGGCATCTGTGGATATTCCCAAGCTGGTACAGAGAAAAACAGATGATAAGATACATTTCAAGGCAATTACCGTACAGGAGGCTCAGGCTCTTTATGTTGAGGAAATGAAAGAACTTGACGGACTGAGAAAGATCATTCATCAGCCATGTAAAGAGGTTCTGGATTGCCGTCTGGTGGCAAAGAGACTGCGCAAGCTGTTTGAAGAATAACCGTAAAAAATAATATAAAATAGACAGAAAGGATAATGTTTGATGGATTTAGAGAAGATTGAAGGACTGGTAAAGATTATTGAGGATTCATCCCTTAATGAATTCACATATAAGGACAAGGATGTAAAGATTACAATGAGCAAGCTGGATCATCCCCCTGTAGTTGCAGCGGGAGTTCCTGTGGCTGCATCTGCACCTGTGAATACAATTGTGGAAAAAGCAGAGGAAGAAGAGGAGGAAAGTCTGTTTATCACTTCTCCTATCGTAGGAACCTTCTATTCTGCAGCTGCTCCGGATGTACCTGCTTTTGTAAAGGTGGGAGATCAGGTAAAAGCAGGACAGACAGTGTGTATTCTGGAAGCTATGAAGCTTATGAATGAGATCCAGAGTGACTATGACTGTGAGATTGAAGCAGTTCTGGTAAGTAATGAACAGAAAGTAGAATATGGACAGCCTCTGTTCCGTGTTAAGAGACTGTAGGATAAGGAGGCTTTCATATTGTTTAATAAAATTTTGATCGCCAACCGTGGGGAGATTGCAGTTCGGATCATACGTGCCTGCAGGAATCTGGGGATCCGAAGTGTAGCTGTTTATTCAAAAGAAGATGCTAAGAGCCTTCATGTACAGCTGGCAGACCAGCGTATCTGTATCGGAGAAGGTCCTGCCAGAAACAGCTACCTGAACATGGACCGGATCATTGCTGCAGCAGAAAATATGGGAGCAGATGCTATCCATCCCGGTTTTGGCTTTCTTTCAGAAAACAGTGAGTTTGTCCGCAAATGCAAAGAAAACGGAATTACCTTTATCGGACCGGATGCGGATGTGATCGATAAGATGGGAAATAAATCCCATGCCCGTAAAACCATGATGGATGCCGGGGTACCGGTTGTACCGGGAACAAAGGAACCTGTATACGATGCAGAAACAGGTAAAAAACTGGCTGAAGAGATTGGATATCCGGTTATGATCAAGGCTTCCTCAGGCGGTGGTGGCAAGGGAATGCGTGTGGCTGCCAATGAGGATGAATTTGAATTTCAGTTTAATATGGCACAGAGAGAATCAGCCAATGCTTTTGGGGATGATACCATGTACATTGAACGTTTTGTAGAAAATCCCCGCCATGTGGAGATTCAGATCATGGCAGACAGTCATGGAAATGTGGTGGCACTGGGAGAACGTGACTGTTCGGTACAGAGAAATCATCAGAAGCTGATCGAGGAATCCCCGTCCCCTGCCATTGATGAAGAAACTCAGAAAGAAGCAACAGAAGAACTGAACGCTGAAGAGAAGGTGAACAAGGAATTGGCGGAAGCTCAGAAAACAATAGAAGAGCAGCATGACAAATACCTGCGTCTTTCAGCCGAATTTGACAATTACCGTAAACGCACCATGAAAGAGAAGGCCGAATTGATTAAAAATGGTGGAGAAAAGGCCATTACTGCCATTCTTCCTATTTTGGATGACTTGGAGCGTGCAGTAAAGACTTCAGAAACTTCGGATGATGTAAAAGCAATGCGTGAAGGAATTGAGTTGATCTACAACAAATTCCTGAAAGTATTGAACCAGGAAGGACTTCAGAAAATAGAGACTGACGGTGAGAACTTTGATACCGATTATCACGAAGCAATTGCATTAGTTCCAGCTCCTTCCGAAGAGAAGAAAGGAAAAATATTGGACTGTGTACAAACCGGTTATAAGCTGAATGACAAAGTAATACGCCACGCCAAAGTAGTTGTGGCTCAATAAACAGTATCATAAAACGACATGGCAAAAAGAGACTATTACGAAGTTCTGGAGGTGGACAAAACAGCCACCCTTGATGTTATAAAAAAAGCATACCGCAAAAAAGCAATACAATATCATCCGGACAAGAATCCGGGAGATAAAGAAGCGGAAGAAAAATTCAAGGAAGCTGCCGAAGCTTATGATGTGTTGAGCAACCCGGATAAACGCGCCCGTTACGACCAATTCGGACATGCAGGAATGAGTGGAGCTGCCGGTGGCGGTTTTGAAGGATTCGGACAAGGTATGTCCATGGATGATATTTTCTCTATGTTCGGTGACATCTTCGGTGGACATGGAGGAGGTTTCGGAGGCTTTGGAGGTTTCGGTGGTGGCGGACGTTCCGCACAACGCAAGTTCCGTGGTTCAGACCTCCGTGTAAAAGTAAAACTGAACTTAAAAGAGATTTCTACGGGAGTAGAAAAGAAATTCAAACTGAAAAAGTACGTAACATGTGACCATTGCCATGGTTCAGGAGCCGAAGGAGAAGGAGGAACGGAAACGTGTCCCACTTGTCATGGAACAGGAAGTATCACCCGCACCCAACAAAGCATTTTTGGAATGGTGCAATCACAAAGCGTATGTCCACAATGTAACGGAGAAGGGAAAATAATTAAGAACAAATGTAAAGCTTGTGCAGGAGAAGGTATTGTATACGGAGAAGAAGTCGTGGAAGTGAAAATTCCTGCCGGTGTGGCTGAAGGAATGCAACTTTCTGTCAATGGGAAAGGAAATGCGGGCAAACATAACGGTGTTCCCGGTGATTTGCTTGTTGTCATAGAAGAAGAATCCCATCCAGACCTAATACGCGATGAAAATGATTTGATTTACAATCTGTTACTAAGCGTTCCGACTGCTGCTTTAGGAGGCACTGTAGAAATACCAACTATTGATAGCAAAGTAAAAGTAAAAATTGAACCAGGCACCCAACCAGGTAAGGTCTTACGCCTAAGAGGTAAAGGATTGCCCAACGTCAATAGTTATGGTTACAGTAACGGTACAGGTGATTTATTAGTCAATGTAAGCGTATATATTCCAGAAACGTTGAATAAAGATGAAAAACAAGCACTAGAGAAAATGCAAGAATCGGATAACTTCAAACCGAATACAAGCATTAAAGAAAAAATATTCAAGAAGTTCAAAAACTTCTTCGATTAATTTTTATACTACAAAGTGTCACAGAAAGAATACCAGGTTTTATATCTGCCGGGCATTCTTTTGTGACACTTTGCGGTAAATAAAAACATTTGCCATGAATTACGAAGAAACATTGGATTATTTATATAATAGTGCCCCATTATTCCAACATATAGGAAAAGATGCATACAAGGCAGGGTTAGAAAACACTTATCTTTTAGACAAGTATTTCAACCATCCCCATCGCCAATTCCGAACCATTCATATAGCCGGGACCAATGGAAAAGGCTCTTGTTCACATACTTTAGCCGCCATTTTACAATCAGCCGGATACAAGACAGGACTTTACACTTCTCCACATCTGATAGATTTCCGTGAACGAATCCGCGTCAACGGAATTCCTGTATCCAAAGAATATGTCATAGACTTTGTAGAAAAACACCGTGTCTTTTTTGAACCTCTGCATCCTTCTTTCTTTGAACTGACTACTGCAATGGCTTTCCACTATTTTGCCCAAAGCCAAGTAGATGTAGCCATTATAGAAGTCGGCCTGGGAGGACGAATAGATTGTACAAACATCATCCGTCCGGATCTATGTGTCATAACCAATATCAGTTTCGACCATATACAATTCTTAGGTAACACATTAGCCAAAATAACCACAGAGAAGGCCGGAATCATCAAAGAAAAGACCCCGGTAGTTATCGGTGAAACCACACCCGAAACCAAACCTATATTTACAACCCGTGCTAAAGAAGTAAACGCTCCTATCTACTTTGCAGAAGAAGAACAGTTATTACACTCCTCCAGCATAAATGAAAAAGGTAAACGAATATATCAAACAACCGACTACCTCAATCTGGAAGGCGAACTGGAAGGGCTTTGCCAACTTAAAAACACCAATACACTTTTATCTGCCATCCGCCTATTAAAACAAGCAGGTTATCAACTTACCGAAAGCAATATACGCAAAGGATTCTCACAAGTATGTGAACTCACCGGCCTGATGGGAAGATGGCAAAAATTAGAAAGTGAACCGACTTTAATATGCGATACAGGACATAATGTAGGAGGTATTTCGTATATCATAGAACAATTAGAACATCAGAAATATGAACGATTACACATTGTAATAGGTATGGTAAACGACAAGGATATCAGTGGAGTATTGTCCATGCTTCCTAAAAATGCCACATATTATTTTACCAAAGCCAGTGTAAAACGCGCTTTATCCGAAAAAGAATTACAAAGCTTAGCGATGCAATCCGGGCTGCACGGAGATACTTATCCTGATGTAGAAACAGCTGTAACAGCCGCTAAAGAAAAGGCTAACAAAAATGACTTTATTTTTGTTGGAGGAAGCAGCTTTATCGTTGCGGATTTATTAAAATTTCACGTTTAGTCCGTTCACTTTTATAGAAAAAGTTTGGGAATACCGAAGAAAATCTTTTTATTTGCATTAGTTTTATACATAAAATAAAAAGATTTTCAATAACATGATAAACACATCTACTTCCGATGAGAATTTATGCGGCCTGAAACGGGCCGATTTTCAGAGAACAGTGAACGGGAAACAAACAGACCTCTTCATTCTGAAAAATGAAAACGGAGCTGAAATAGCTGTTACCAACTATGGTGGAGCAGTATTAGCTATTATGGTTCCGGACAAAAACGGTAAATATGCCAATGTCATTCAAGGACATGATAGTATAACCCATGTTATCAATAGCCACGAACCTTTCCTCAGTACTCTTATCGGTCGTTACGGAAACCGTATAGCAGGAGGCAAATTCATTTTAGAAGGGAAAGAATATTCACTGACTATCAACAATGGTCCCAACTCGCTGCATGGCGGTCCTACCGGATTTCATACCCGCATTTGGGATGCAGAACAGGAAACTCCCCAAAGCTTGAAATTGCATTATTTATCTGCTGATGGCGAAGAAGGATTTCCAGGAAATTTGGATATTCACGTAACGTACACTTTAAGTAATCAAAATGAATTCATCATTACTTACCACGCTACAACAGACAAAACAACATTGGTAAATCTTACTCACCACGGTTTTTTCAGCCTATCAGGCATTGCCAATCCTACGGCAACCGTTGATAACAACATCGTAACCATTAATGCTGATTTTTATACTCCGATAGATAATGTATCAATCCCTACAGGCGAAATTGCCAAAGTAGAAGGTACTCCTATGGATTTTCGTACTCCTCAAAGAGTAGACAGTAGAATCAATGACCCATTCGAACAGCTAGAATTCGGTGCCGGCTATGACCACTGCTATGTATTAAACAAACGTGAAGCAGGCACACTGAGTTTTACAGCAAAATGTGTGGAGCCCGAAAGCGGTCGTAGCATGGAAGTATACACTACAGAGCCCGGTGTACAAGTTTATACTTCAAACTGGCACAATGGTTTCGAAGGTGCTCATGGAGCAACTTTCCCAGCAAGAAGTGCCATCTGTTTTGAAGCACAACATTTTCCTGATACGCCCAATAAAGGCCATTTCCCTTCTTGTGTTCTACATCCGGGGGAAACTTACAGTCAAGTAACCATCTACAAATTCGGTGTAGAAAAATAATTTTATGAAATAACCTAATTAATAAACTTATAATTTTTTCAAAACCATGAATCAACAAAAACAGAACGGTAATATCATCGCTATCATTACAATGTTCTTCCTTTTCGCGATGATTTCCTTCGTTACTAATCTTGCTGCGCCTTTCGGCACAATATGGAAAAACCAATATGCAGGTGCCAATACCTTGGGTATGATGGGAAATATGATGAATTTCCTCGCATATCTGTTTATGGGGATTCCTTCAGGTAATATGCTTGTAAAAATCGGATATAAAAAAACAGCCCTCATTGCCATGGCAGTAGGTTTCATCGGTTTGTTTATCCAATATATTTCCAGTTTGTTCGGTGCAGATATAGACGTATTCAATTTAGGAGAATATGCCATTAAAATGAATTTTATCATCTATCTGCTTGGTGCCTTCGTCTGTGGTTTTTGTGTATGTATGCTGAACACTGTAGTTAACCCGATGCTAAATCTTTTAGGTGGTGGTGGTAACAAAGGTAACCAATTAATCCAAGCCGGTGGTGCTCTAAACTCATTGTCGGGTACTTTGACTCCGCTTTTCGTAGGTGCCTTGATTGGTTCTGTCACCCCTCAAACAGCTATGTCAGATGTAGCTCCTCTGCTTTTCATCGCAATGGGTGTATTCGTATCAGCGTTTATCGCTCTTTCATTCATCGCTATTCCAGAGCCCCATCTAAGAAAAGCAGGTCATGAAAAAGAGAAATTCTCTCATAGTCCTTGGAATTTCCGCCATACTGTATTAGGTGTAATCGGTATCTTTGTGTATGTAGGTATTGAAATCGGTATTCCAGGCACATTAAATTTCTATCTTGCCGACCCAACGGAAAAAGGTGCGGGCCTGCTTGCCAACGGTGCCGCTATCGGTGGTGCTATTGCTGCCATCTATTGGTTGCTCATGTTAGTGGGACGTTCTGCAAGTAGTGTCATCAGCGGTAAAGTAGCTACACGCACACAATTGATTGTTGTTTCCGCAACAGCTATCTGTTTTATATTAATCGCAATCTTCACTCCAAAAGAAATCACTGTCTCTATGCCGGGATATAGTGTAGAAAATGGATTCGAAATGGCCTCTGTACCTGTCAGTGCCCTATTTTTGGTACTTTGTGGTTTATGTACGTCCATTATGTGGGGAGGTATCTTCAACCTCGCTGTAGAAGGTTTAGGCAAATATACCGCACAAGCTTCAGGTATTTTTATGATGATGGTTGTCGGTGGCGGTATTTTCCCATTACTACAGCAATTCATTTCTGACGCTGTGGGATATATGGCCAGCTATTGGTTAATTATCGCTTTGCTTGCTTATCTGTTGTTCTATGGTTTGGTAGGATGCAAGAACGTAAACAAAGACATTCCTGTAGAATAATTATAAAAACATATAGTATTAACTTTAAACTATTAATATCATGGATATAGAATACGTAAGAAGTCGCTTCATCAAACATTTTGATGGCACAACAGGTTCAGTATATGCATCACCCGGACGTATTAACCTTATTGGAGAACATACCGACTATAACGGTGGTTTTGTCTTTCCCGGAGCAGTAGATAAAGGTATGATTGCTGAAATCAAACCTAATGGTACTGATAAGGTACGTGCTTATTCTATTGATCTAAAAGACTATGTAGAATTCGGCTTGAACGAAGAAGATGCTCCTAAAGCCAGTTGGGCAAGATATATTTTCGGCGTTTGCCGCGAAATGATCAAACGTGGTGTAGATGTGAAAGGTTTTGACACTGCTTTTGCGGGTGACGTACCTTTGGGTGCAGGTATGTCTTCATCTGCTGCATTGGAAAGTACGTATGCTTTTGCTATCAACGAACTTTTCGGTGACAACAAAATAGATAAATTTGAATTAGCCAAAGTAGGTCAGGCAACAGAACATAATTATTGTGGTGTAAATTGCGGTATTATGGATCAATTTGCATCTGTATTCGGAAAAGAAGGTAGTTTGATCCGTTTGGACTGTCGTTCATTGGAATATCAATACTTCCCGTTCAAACCGGAAGGTTACCGATTGGTATTGGTTGACTCGGTAGTCAAACACGAATTGGCTTCTTCTGCTTATAATAAACGTCGCCAAAGCTGCGAAGCTGCTGTAGCCGCCATCCAGAAAAAACATCCTCATGTAGAATTTTTACGTGATTGTACAATGGAAATGTTGCAGGAAGCAAAAGCCGAGATCAGTGAAGAAGACTATATGCGTGCAGAATACGTCATTGAAGAAATCCAACGTGTACTTGATGTTTGCGATGCTTTGGAAAGAGGTGATTACGAAACCGTAGGACAGAAGATGTATGAAACTCACTATGGCATGAGTAAATTGTATGAAGTAAGCTGTGAAGAACTTGACTTCTTGAATGATGTTGCTTTCGACTGCGGTGTCACCGGTTCACGTGTCATGGGTGGAGGTTTCGGTGGATGTACAATCAACCTAGTTAAAAATGAACTATACGAAACATTCATCACCACTGCCAAAGAAAGATTCAAAGAGAAGTTCGGAAGAAGTCCCAAAGTTTACGATGTAGTCATCAGTGACGGTTCTCGCAAGCTGGTATAAAAAAGATCTCAAATTCGCTAACATATGAAAAAACCGCTTTGGATTCAAAGCGGTTTTTTCTTCTTTATGCTATAAAAGTGTAGGAAATACACTTTTATGTTGCACAACATACTCTTTTCATATCCAATGTATTAGTAATAGTGTTACTTTTACACCCAAAATCATATACTCTATTACTAATTAGTACTTTTATATCATGAAAAGCATGAAAAGAACCTTTCTGGGAACCGGTATCGCACTGACCTTGTTAAGTGCTTGCGCTCCCAAACAATCTCAAGAAACACTTACAAAGTCCGGATTAAACCCCACTAATTATGAAACAATAGTGGATGGCGTAAAACCTGTTAAACTGTATACGCTAAAGAATGCAGCCGGAATGGAAGTATGCGTAACTAATTTTGGCGGACGTATTGTATCTATCATGGTCCCCGACAAAAATGGAAATCTAAAAGATGTAGTGCTGGGTTTTGACAGCATTGCTGACTACCAAAATATTCCCAGCGACTTCGGTGCTTCTATCGGACGCTAT
>OJNS01001354.1_pt1 | contig 12641 bp, 10 predicted proteins | sample 1597911 | NCBI WGS metagenome assembly OJNS01 (sample SAMN01915214, study PRJEB22387) | human gut metagenome | isolation source: stool | host: Homo sapiens | place: USA
ATATGAAATCTTGTCCGGGATACCGGAGATTCCCATTACATTGTGGGTAATGTTTTCGCCGGTATCTCCGTCACCACGGGTAGCAGCCTCCATCAGAAGGCCCTTTTCATAGGTCAGCTTCACCGTCAGACCGTCCAGCTTGAGCATCAGCATGACCATCTGTTCTCCCGCAAAACGCAGCAGTTCCGTACTGCTCTTCGTTTTATCCAAGGACAGCAGCGGGATCTTATGCGTCGTTTTCTCCAAGGTGCTGACAGCGGGATAACAGCCAACGGTCTGTGTGGGGGAGTTGGTCAGATTAAATCCCGTTTCCTTTTCCAGCGCGCTCAATTCATCAAAAAGCGCGTCATATTCGGCATCCGTCAGAGACGGCGCGTTGAGATTGTAGTATTCATACCGGCATCGGTTCAGCCGGTCGGTCAATTCCCGTATTCTCTGCTGCTTGCTCTGCTCCACTCCTTACACCAGCCTTTCCTTGGAGAATGCTCCGAAGTTCAGTTCATAGATCATCTTTTCGATCCGTGCGTCATCGTTCCATGCGGCCTCCATCGTCGCACGGTTTTTTGCCTGTACCAAGACCAGACCGCTCCGGAGCTGCATCAGCAGCTCCGGGCGTTGGGCACAAATAACCGCGAGGTTTCCCAACTGTTTCATTTTCACATGACTCCTTTTATACAGCAATATAGGTTTCCCAGTACGATTCCCGCTGCGCAGCAATCGTGAGCGGAACAATGGTGCTGCCAATATTGGCCGGCGCCTGCGTCAATCCATAGACAGCCTGCGTACTCCGGATACGAACCATCTCCCGCTTGAGCTGAGAGAGGATGTACTCTTTCAGATACCCTTTACGGGGATCATAGCTGTTGACTGCCCGGATCAGGCGTACCGCCAAAGACTGGTACACATCATCGGGGTCTACGGGTTCTGTCTGCATAAACGCGGCGTACTGCGCCATGACCGTGTCAATGCACCAAAGATGCTGTTCCACCACAGCGTTGCGCTGCGTGATCGTAAATCCGTTTTTCATTTTCTGTATAGTTTCCTTTCCTTTGTTCAAATGTGTTGTGCTGCGGCTTAGGCCGCAGTTTCCATGAGATCCGACACCAGAACATCCACCAACCGCTGACCGGCAAGGTCGCCGGTATGGATACGGATGTCATCCTGTCGCAGCTGCTCGAATTCCTGCAGGCGAAGGACCTTGCTCTTTTCCGCTTTTTCCCGGTCGCTCTCTGTCAAGCGCTCGGAGACAACCTTCTGCCATTCCTTCAGGAACATCTCTGCGTCCTTGAGGTCATCGTTCTGTCGGTCAAAGTAGGTCCGTTTCTGCCGTATTGTGCCGTTTGGCTCCACCTCAAGGGTGTAGTACGGCTTGTCGATCTCTGCGGTCTTGCGCAGGAACAGGATATATGCCTCCTGCTGCTCGATGCGCTCCCAATAGCGGTCTGACTTGCCGACACAGTGGGAAAGCGCATCGCCCTCGCGCATAATATCGCGTACACCTGACGGAACAACGATGGAATACACCTCGCCGGTGTATTCGTATTTCGGTTTGATCAAGCGGCAGATGCCTGCAATTTTCCGATACTTTCTTGCTGTTGCGGCAGCTTCCATGTCCCGTTCTCTTTTCCGCAGCTGTTCCACCAGTTCATCGTGACGCTGGCGCAGCAGCTTGACACGGTACACGATCTCATCGCTGGTATTGATTCCCAGCTTGTCCGCCATGGAAAGGTAATCCCGCCATGTGAAAATAATCTGCCGCAGGGAATCCCGTGTGCCGCTTTTCTGACGCTGAAGATAGTTGCAGACCTGCTGCTCTGACATTCGATCCAGAATGAAGTCGATATCGGAAACATGGATCTTCTCCTGCTCCAGCCAGCGCAGCACATGATCCGGGATGATTCTGCCGCTGCATTTCTCACGCTGCAGCCAGTCGAGCATAATGGTGCCGCCGTTGAGTGTCCGGAGCCGCGAAAGCCGGAGCGTATCAAGTGCCAATGCCTTGACGAGACTGGTTTCAGACTCCTGCCGGATACAGCTTTTTACGGCGTTGACATTTTCCATACATTCCACCGTCAGCCTGGATAGGCCCGCCTTGCATACCTGTTCAATGCGCGGAAGGCTCTCCCACGCGGCCAGATACCAGTTAGGACTTACGTGCCCCCTGCAAAGTCTTACATACTCCCTCAATCCGGTTCTTGCAAGAAGTGGTGCAATGCTGGAAAGCGTTTTTCCATAGATGCTCCCCGGCTGATAACAATACTCGTTGTAGGAATAGCCCATACCTGTGTTGATGTACTCATCGATGCCCTCTACCCACCGGACGCGGCGCTGCTTATACCAGCCCCAGTAATACGGGTGTGAGGTCAGATCCGCACGGTAGAAAATGCGCTGCTTCTCAAAGCAGGAGGTTTTCGATACGATGGCGTTCTCTTCCTTTCGGTACTGCCTGTTCACCTGAAATTGGCGAACCACAAACCCGTCTCCACGCTTCTGCGCCAGGTATGCGCATTCAGTTGGAGAGTGCAGATAGTCCGCCATCTTTCCCCTTGCTTTGAAGGTTACTCTGTGACCGCATTCAGGGCACGTTCCAGTTCTGTTATGATAAGGCTGCCGTTTCAGTGCGACTTCCTTCTCACAGTAGGTGCAGTAGCCATACTTTGCTCCGCCTCTGCGGTAATCGTAGAAGATGTAGTTTTCCTGAATACCCACCTTATTGACCCACCGCTCCCAGTCCTTCGGCAGCGGCGGCGTCTGAGAGAGCTCCGCGTCCCATGGATCGGTTTCCTTTCTGTGGCGGCGTTCCAGTTCAGCATCACGAACGGCGCGCTGAAATTTCAGAATAGCCCGATATACGCTTTTCTCATCCGACGCCAGATATTGCCGGATCTGTGCATCATCCACGGCGCTGATCCACACGTTATTGGATCCCTTCGCCTGCCATTCCAAGTAGTCGATCTTTGCCGCCCGCCATTTGTCATGGGAACGGTCATAGGTGAGAAACTGCTGCTTTTCTTTCTCCATGAAAATCTCATAGACCGGCAGCGTTCCGCCAAGGCGCATTGCATCCGGGTCATACAGGGTGACTTTCAAAATGCCGCCCTCTACCGCGCTTCGTACAAAGCCGCTGTATCGGCATCGATAGGAAGTGTTCCAGCCCGAACCGACCTTGACCGGGACATCCTCGCGGGCCACCGCAAGCATTTCTTCAGTCGCAGGCAAATTCTTCATTTTCAGCAAACTGCTTTTTTTCATTTCTGCACCGCCTCTCTTTTCACAAAATCAATGTCATACCATACATCAGGCAGAATTTTTTCTCCATCGACCTCAACGACTGCAATCTGACAGATTACTTCGGTTTCACGCCGCTCTCTGGCAAATGCGAGAATATCGCCCAGTTTTCCACACGCAGCGGGTGTCTTGCCTCGAACGATGGCATAGCCGTTGCGGCTGGTGCTGTGCTCACGCTGTACCTTGTCGCTCACCTTGCGGCCTGGGTGATCCACCATGTAGGCAAGTGCATGAAGGAAGAATTCTTTCCTCGTCAGCCGCCGCAGGATTGTCAGTTCCGTGCAGGCAATTTTGGAGTCACGATCGTCCTCGTCAATATCCCCGCCGGGCTGCACCAAGCAGTAAATGGAGCGATTCATGTCGCCATAGTAGGAAAGACAATCCAGCGGGTTCTCCGCACAATGAAAGCCGTTACTGGCGCAGTTTGCCTCCGGGGTGACATTCTTTCCCATGACGAACCGATAGCCACGGCAGGAGAGATCCGGCTCAAAGCCTTTATAAGCGTACATCAGGCTGCCTCCCCAAAAGAGGAGAGGTCTCCCAGCGAGATCTGCCCATCGTCGGCTTCCGCTTTTTTCGGCGGTTCCTTCTTCTCCGGCTCTTTCTTCTTTTCTTCCTTTTTCTTCTTGGAAACGGACTTGGAAGCTGTTTTCCCACGATAGGGCTGCGGGACAAACTCCTCTTCATCCCCCTGATCCTCCTTGGCATCGGGGTCACGGAAATAGTCCTCCGCCCACTGATAGCAGAGATCATCGGGAATATCGCAGCCGTATGCCTGCTGACCGGGGCCCGGCTGAACGCCGTTTGCCTTCAGCTCGTCCTGCACATAATCCCATGCCTTCCGGCTGATATACTGGAAACAGTGGATCATGCTCTTGCGCGGGTGCATGGTGAGCCGGGCAAAGCCGAGGTCATCAATACACTTGGTCTGGATAAACTCGGCAACGCTCTCTTTCATGTTGCGCCGCGTCAGCTTCTCCGTATCTGCGGACACACGCTTTGCGGCAGCCTTGAGCAGTTCAGCCGGGCTCATGGCATCCAACTTATCCAATGCAGCCTGTTCCGCCCGCTGCTTTTCTGCCTGCCTGGCGTCCCATTCTGCCTTGCGCTTGGCTTCAGACGCTTCGTGCGCACGGCGGGCCTCATCCTCACTTTGGGTATTGGGGGCGGTTGCCGGTTCGCTGGCCGCCGCTGCCGGAGTCGGATCTGCAGTCGGAGAACTTGCTGTCGCCGGTTCCACAGGAGCCGTCTGCGGCATATCCATAGCATCATCTTCCGTAAAGGCGTCGGAAACGGCAGCCTCGCTGTTTTGAAGCTCATAATCCATATTTGAAAAAGCGCCCATTCGTACATTCCTCCTAAATAAAATTTTGAAAAAGACGCTCCTGTGCCAATGGCACAAGGCGTCCCTTCTTACATACTGCGCTCAAACCGTATAGACCAGTGTGCTGAACGGGTCGAAGCAATAGCACACGACGGCCGGGTACTGAGCGGCTGTTCTTTGAATTTTCTGTTGGACAGCAAGGGCCTCTCCCATTCCACAGGGAGTATCCCATCCAGTCCAGACCATAGCTGTGAAATAACGGTGTTCCGGATGATACCGTGTCTCCGCCCCAAGTCCTTGACAGATTCCCAGCATGGCTTTCAGCTGCTTTGTCTTCTGCTCGTCCATTTCTAAATGGATCGTCTGTGGTAAAGCCTGCATTGGTAAAGCCTGCATTCAAGCCTTCTTTGCCAGCGCGGGAGAAAATTTCACCTGCAGGAAACCAGCCATATCGCAGTAGAAGTATCTGCGCTCGCTTTCATCATAAAGCTCCAGCACATCGGATGGGGCAATGCTGCGGCCACGATAGTCCGGGGGGAACGCCTGGTTATAACGTTCAAAAATGCGTTCCAGAATATCACGGTCATCTTGCCTAACCGGGCAGATCAGTTCACCGTCATAAACGAGTGTGTATTCCGCCGCCGGCGGCTGCTGAAAGCCGGCCTTGTGCAGCGCGTCAATGCCGCCAAAGGCGAATGCGCGCGTCTCGCCATGCTCCAGCTCCAGCTGATAAACACGAAACCGCTGCGTTTTGCGCTGACTGTCCAACAGCTCCTGAAAAGAAACGCCGGGGTCAGTCTGTAAGTACGCATCGTATTCCTGCTCCGTCAGCCCCAGATAGTCCCGCAGGGAAATACTGTCCACCTTCATCGCATGCCATTTTTTCGTACAGGTTTCCAGCATTTCCAGCCCGCATAGGCCATTAAGATATTGCTCCTTAAATGTCATTCCTGGATCCTCCTTCATTTTCTGTTCTTTGCGGCGCAGCGCAAGCTGCCAGTCATCAATGCCCTTGTAATTGGGATTCCATGTGAGCCTGCGGCAGCGCATCCCGTGCCTGGCCGCCAGCGCATAGATCTTCGATGCGCCTTTCTCCACCATTTCATTGCTGTATTTATCCATGTCCTCCGCCTCGATGATCTCCTCCGTTCCGTTTCGGTGCAGGAACGCAAACAGTTCATCCAGCTTGGCGGTATTGTTGACGCCCAGCGTGGCAACAAAGGTCCTGTGCATCAGCGCGTGAGCGACATCCGCCTTGAGGCAGCCTTCCGTCACATATACAACGCGGGAGCAGGGGTCGCCCACAAAATGAATGGGGCTCCCCGAGGTCGTTCCCATGCGCTTTCCCGTGGAGGACAGCGTCAGGTATTTCACGCCCGTTTTCTCCGGTGGATCGTCCTTATCCTTGAGCGGGTGATCCAACCGGATCTGCGCGCCGTGGATCAGACCGTCTACACCGAAGATGGGAATGATGATGCCTGATGTCCGCTGATGGAATTTGACCGTCCAGCAGCCGTTATCATCCACATAGAAGCCGGGAACACCCTGCACCCTGCAGCCCGCCTTGACCAACCGATTGGTCAGGGAGCGGCACAGGAAAGGGGGCGGCGTACTCTTGAAGCCAAAGCGTGTGATCTCATCGTCGGACAGCCCCCGCACAGACCGGAGGTGCTCGCGGTGCGCCGGGATGAGTGTCAGCATGGACAGCAGCATGGAGAGGGTCTGATGCACTTCCTGGACAGAAGCTGCGTCAGACTGCTCGACCTCCGCAGGCGTCGTCTTCTCCGGAACGGTATAGTCCGGTGAAAAACCGTTTACCGCCAAAGCGTCGCAGATCTCCCGATAAGCGTCAGAATTGCTGACGCCATACACCTTTGCGTAAAGGGACAGCATTCCGCCGCCTTCACCGCAGTAGTTACAGCGCCACAGGTCTTTTTCCGTGTTCAGATTCATTTTCCCCCGGCGGTCACCGCAGATGGGGCAATCCACGTACACCTGACCGGGAGCCCTCCGCCTGATATTCAGGCGGAGGAGCCCGGCCACATCCATAATGCCAAAGGGGAGATCATGCTTTTTCCCGTAATTCAAACCAGCATCCCTCCCAAGACGCAAAATTTACGGATGGAAAGCGGTCAGCTTGCCTTTAACTGCTGCGAACCGCCCATCAGAAGCATGGCGGCGGCTTTCACAATATTGCCGCAGTCCTCACAGAGATAGGCGTAATATTTCAGACTGGAGGGACGCTGCTCAGAAACCTGTGCCATCGTCCAGCCCTTATTGACGCCGGTGGTTACGACCAGCTCCGCAGCTTCCTCTTCCGTCATCAGCGAAAGGATCTCGTCCACCGTCATATCGTCCGAATATTTCGGTGCAGCCGCTGTCGATGCCGCTGCCGGCATATCGACCACAATAGGTTTCACCGTCTGCGCTGTTTCAGCCCGCTCCGTGACAGCAGGCTCCGCCGTTTCCGAAGGAACCTCCTGCGCCTTTTGGGGCATAACCGGATCAGGCTCAGAAGCCGCAGTTCCGCCGCTTAACGCCTGCAGCAGACTCATGGCGTCTGAAACGCTTTCCGTCTGCTGGGTGGGGGGAACCACCTGCGGCTTTACGCTGGGCGTCTTTGCCGCCTCCTGCGGTTGAACCTTCTGCGGTGTAGGCACTGCCTGTACCGGATGACTTTCGCCGATAGCATCTTCTCGCTGCGGCGCTGCGGCTCTATTTGCCGCCGGAGCAGTCTCCTGACGATTTACAGCGCCCGTTGCGACTTCCTGTTTTCCATCGACCTGTGCATCTACCGCCGCAGAGGGGTTGATCTCACAAAGCTGGATGCCGAAGCCCGCATTGTCCAGTGCCGTTTTCAGCGCCGCGTCCTGCGCGGCCTGCACATAGCGTCCGGCGGGAGCCTGCGCCTTTTCCACCGCCGCGGTGAAATTGGCGATTGGCTGGTTATCCTCTCTGGACAGAAATACCTGCGCCTCATAAACGGCGATTTGGTCTGTGATCTGCAGCCGGTTCAGCAGCATTTTTCCATCGGGGCAGGCCAATCGGAACCAGAGCCGCTGATAGCGCGGCTCCAGCTCGATTCCGCCGTTGGCGTTTCTTTTCAGAAAGCGCAGCGGGTCAAAGCCCTGCACCCTACGAAGCTGCTGCACGGCAGGAATCGCTTGGGTCAGCATAATTCTTTCTCTGGACATGGTTTGATACTCCCTTCATAAAATAAATAAGAGATGACTGTGCGTTTTTTTGCACATTCATCTCACATTAACTGGCACGCTGCCATTCCTCGCCCTCTTCGCTGCGGAGGGCCTTGCGCGTGACCGCCTTATAGTAGAGGGCGATGCGTTCGCCCAGCATGGTATTGCGTTTTCCTTTTCGGCTCCGATGGATCGCCATATACAGCGCCCGTTTCTCACCCACCAGCAGCACACGGCGCTTGGCACGGGTGATGGCCGTATAGAGAAGATTCCGTGTCAGAAGCACATTATGGGCAGCCAGCAGTGGAATAATGACCGTATCATACTCTGAGCCCATGGATTTGTGGATCGTAATGGCATAGGACAGCTCCAAATCATCCAGAAGCACCTGCGGGCAATCCATATAGCGGCCGTCAAACTCGATCACGACATTGGTACCGCTGATCTTGCGGATCGTGCCGATGTCACCGTTGAAAACACCCTCGCCGACCTGCTTGCCGGAGCGGTCATACAGCTTGATGTCGTAATTATTCCGCATCTGCATCACGCGGTCATTGAGGCGGAATATCTTTCCGGCGTACACGATCTCCGGCGTCTCCGGCGATGCGGGGTTGATCTCCTCGCGGATAGCTTCATTCAGGCTGTTGACCGATGCCTCGCCCTCGGAGCGGAACGGCGATAAAATCTCCACCTGCTCGATTCCTTTTGCGGCGATCTGCTCCTGATACAGCTCACGGATGATGCCGGCAGTCTCCTCCTGGCTCTCTGCCTTATGAAAGGCAAAGTCCTCACCATAGTAGAGCGTCGTTTTACCCTCGTTGATAAACCGGGCATTGTGGGCGATCAGGCTGTCCTGTGCCTGACGGAAGATCTCATCCAGCACCGTGACTGGCACAACGCCGGAGCCGATCAGCTCGTGAAATACATCACCGGCGCCCACACTCTCTAACTGGTCCGCATCACCGACCAAAAGGACTTTGGTTCCGGGACGCAAACGCGAAAAGAGCTGGTGGATCAGCCACATATCGACCATGGAAGTCTCATCCACGATCAGGAGCCCTGCCTCCAGCGGTTTCCGTTCCCGGTCTTTCTTGGATTCCGAATCACCGTGAAGCCCCAGGATGCTGTGGAGCGTCTGTGCTTCATCGATCCCCGTTGCCTCCGCCATACGCCGGCTCGCCTTACCTGTGGGCGCTCCGAGTACGATCTTCTGCCGCGGATAGAGTTGACGGTACACTTCGATCACCGTTTTCAGAACCGTGGTCTTGCCGGTGCCGGGGCCGCCTGTGATGATGGACAGGTTATGCCGGAACACCATTTCCACGCCTTCTGACTGGCGTTTGGACAGGTTGAGCCCTAAGCTATTCTTTACTCGCTCCAACGGCTGCGTAATGTCCACCACCGTCGGCTTTGCCAGAAACAGCTCTACCGCTTTCTGTGCGGTTTCGCTCTCCTGCAGGAATTGCTTGGGCAGATACACATTGCCGTGGTTCGATACCACCTCATCCTGCCGGATCATGGCAGACAGTTCCTGTTCGACCTGGCTCATGGGGACGCGCATCTGCGGGAGGGGTATCCGCTCATTGAGCAGCTGCATAGCCGCTTTGAGCAAAGCCTCCGCCTCCAGATAGAGATGCCCGTCCTTTGTCCGTGCGTCCTCCAGCGCATAAAAGAGCGCACCGTGGACGCGCTTCGGATCACGCAGATCTCCACCGGATTTTTGCACGATGGCGTCAATCCTCTTGAAGCCGAACCCCGGCACCTGACAGAGATTGAAGGGACTCTGTCTCACGATGTCCGCACAGGCAGGCCCGAAATGCTGATAAATCTTCTGTGCGGTCGTCGGCGTGACCTTGAACGGGGCCAGCAGGGTCATCAGGACACGCATCCGGCTGGTTTCCGCATAGGCGTCCTTGATCTCCGCAAGCCGTTCCTTCGTAATGCCGCGAATCTCAAGAAGCCGGTCTGGCTGATGTTCCAGAATCTCCAGAGCATTGACACCAAACTTTTCAATGATCGCGTCGGCGGTCTTTTCTCCGATGCCCTTCAGCAGACCGGAGGCAAGATAATTGCGGACGCCCTCCAATGTGGGCGGCACGATCTCCTGCCAATGATCGACCTGAAGCTGGAGCCCGTATTTTCCGTCCTTCCACTCTCCATCCATCTCGATCTTCACCGTATCCGTCTGCGGCAATTCGATGCCGACGGCGGTAAAGCGGATCAGGTGGTCGTGATAGCGGTAGGGACTCCGGGCCTCTGTGGGTACGCTGCTGTCCTCCGTCTTCATCCGAAGGACAGAATATTTGCTGGACGCATTGAAAAACAGTACCTTGTCCAGTGCTGCAACAATGCTCACAGCACATCACCTCCGTTTCTTTTCACGCTGCCTGCAAAGCAGCTTTTTTCACATGGAATCTTCGCCATTCAGACACCGTGACATACTGATCGTAAATATCAGGGTGTTCGTCCTTCAAACGCTCTAAGGCGTCCTTCGATATGCCTGCGGAGCGTACCGGATTGTAGGTTATGGTGTAGCTCTCCGCAAGACCGTTATACACGGCGGTGCAGCTTGTGCCCATTCTCTCGATGAGCATACCCTTCAACCGTTTGATGTCCTTGTCCAGCTTGCTCACATCAGCCGACAGCGCCTTTTTCTGCTCTTGCAGGGAGAGAAGCATGGACAACTGTCCAAACTGCGTCTGTCCCAACAGCACAGGCGGCGCGTCCTTGTCCGCAGGCCCCAGCTTTCGCCGCAGGCTTTCGAGGATCAGGTCACCATCCGCTTCCACATAGGGAGGCGGCGTTTTTGTGAGGACATGATTCTCCCAGAAGTCCCGTTCCAAAGCGATCAGTTCCTCCTCATAGGCCATGTCACGGTCAATGCGGCGAATGATTGCCTCGTCTTCCGAATTTCCGTAAAGGCAGCAGAAGTAGACCCGGTCAATGTTCATGACCGCCATGTAGTGCCGCCCCTGCGATTCGTAGTAGATAGGAACGATTTCCTCGCCGTTGTACCACCAGTTATCCTTGGCGTTATAGTTCGTGGTCTTGATCTCAAGGATGGCTGATGTACCGTCCGGCAGCTCCACCATGTAATCCAGATCCGCCAGCATCCAAGGATATTGGGGATGCCGGAACATGAATGGCCGGCGGTAGATCTTATAGCCCGTCTTATGGGCGAAGATCTTGGCAACCAACGGCTCCAGCAGGGTTCCAACCTCCAACTGGACCCAGTTTTCGGCATCATCTGCTGTGACGATATTCAGCTTGTCATAGTAGAGATCCCGTCCGGTACGGAATGGTGAAATTCCGAGGACAGCAGCGGCGTCACTTCCGCCGATGCCCTTGCGCCGGTATTCCAGCCATTGTTCACGCGGCAGACCTTCTGTACCGACGAGAATTTGCGGAGCGTAACACTTTGCGTTTTCCATGGATGCATTCCTCCTCGGTTTCATATTTGATGCGCGGCTTATTCAAAAGCCGCTTCTCTCTGTACCTGTGGTACGGTCGGAAGGAACGTCTGGGATGCCCTCCGGGTTTCCATTTTCGTCTGAATTTCATTTCTTGTTTCCACCTTTCTTGATGATATATCCTCAAAGCCTTACGGCATTTGGGCGCAAAAAAAGCGGGAACAACGATCCTGGTAAAATCCAGTATGTTTGCCTGACAGCAAACTCTCGTCATTCCCGCAGCATGGGGCGGTGCCCCGTAAAACAAAAAAGCCAGCAGCAGCCGGCTCTCATGGCACAGCAATACTACTGACAAAAACGTACAAACCTGACAACGTGCGCAGGTGGATCACTCCACACACAGATCATTGACCTATGCCCAAAGGGAAATTGCGCAAAACTCATTTACGGGCAAAGTGTAACACAATATATATGACAAGTCAATACTTTTTCTCCTTCATATTGTGTCTCAAATAGGTTTTGTTAGCTATTGTGGCGTCGAGCAGCAGTAACATCAAATGCTATGCATATCAGCACAGATACACTCTCACGCTGCAAAAAGGAGTGTCACCTGATAGTAAGTTCGCTATCAGGTGACACTCCGGAAGGGTCAACTTAGCTGTCAACCTATCAACAGCAAAACAACGCTCTCTAATAGAAGTGCCCCAACACAGCATAAATCAAACCACGCAGATTTTTTCTTTTCTTCTACCGCTCGGAGCGCAAAAAATGCAAATCCAAAAGCAATAAAAAGCAAATCGCTCCAGTGCTTTGGATATGCCTTGACTGGAAGTAAAATCATAACGGTCAAAAATAGTGCAAGGCTTATCACATACTGTGTGATATTCTTAGGTAATTTTTCCATGTTATTATCCATTCATACAGCGATACACAACCGTATCAGCGTCTTCAATATAGTTCTGCTGATTGGCGCTTGCATACCATTTTGTGTACAACTATGTTACCGTCCCGTACCCGATAACCCCCGGACCGCTGGGGCGCTGATACGAAAGGACTCTTACAGAAATAGCGTGGATACCATCTGGGTGCACCGTCCCGCCAATATTGCAAATCTTTCCTAAAAGTACTCCTGCCGCAAAAGCTCCAAGAGGATTAAATCCGAGTGCAGCGATAACGACCGTTACAAATGCACCAGAGGTCATATCGAGCAAATCCTGCATAAATGTAATATCTTCCTTTTGGGTACCAATTAGTTTACTACCGCTGTATTTCCTACTAAAACATCCCTCCCCTCTCATAAAACTAAATACGACAAGGGAGGGAGTTTTTGGACACAACGGCTATTTATTTTTCGCAAACACTTTCTGCTAACCTAACCAGATCTTTGGCAGTGAAGAATCCGGATATGAAAAATCCAGCGTTGTC